>LWDU01039424.1_pt1 | contig 36438 bp, 34 predicted proteins | sample 727161 | NCBI WGS metagenome assembly LWDU01 (sample SAMN04566230, study PRJNA314399) | hydrothermal vent metagenome | isolation source: deep sea hydrothermal plume seawater | place: Mexico: Gulf of California, Guaymas Basin | collected 2004-07-11 | reverse complement strand
GAGGTTGACCGCACCGTCAACCCGACTCATGCTGCGGAAATTCACGGTGTCACCGTCAGCTCCGCCGGTGATGTTTCCAGTCAGCACCGCCGTGTCGTTGATGTTGAAAGTATTCGTTCCATCACCGAGGTCGACGTTGCCGCCCGCGGTCGCACTCTCGTCGATCGTGACCGTGTCGTCGCCGCCACCAAGGTTGATGTCGCCCATCAGCATCGATGTGTCGGAAAGCGTGACGGTTTCGTTGCCAACGCTGCCCTGTATCGCGATGGTGCCAAGAGTCGTGATCAAACCGTTGCCGTTGTTGTTCACGACGTTGTTGGCTGCGGTGTCGGTGCCGCTGAACAAGATCGCGGCGCCGGTGGTTCCGCCACCGCCCTCGATCTCGCCGTCGCCCTGGTTGGTCACGCTCCCGTTGTCCCCAACTTGGATCCCTTGGGCGTTCGCGCCGCTTGCGGTGATGCTTCCGTTGTTGGTCACAGTTGCGTTGTTACCGGCTTCGACGCCCTGGCCATCGTCAGCAGTCGCGGTGATGGTTCCGTCGTTCACGACCGTGCTGTCGTCGAGCAGCAGGATGGCTTCGGTGGCCGCGCCGTCCGCGACGTGCGTAACGTCGACCCCGGCAGCGACGACGACATCCACCACTTGGTCGACTGTTGCGGCGTAGCCGTCCATGTCGTCTGCGGTGTCACATACAACCGGCGTGCGGCCCTCGACCAACGAGCCTTCGACGCACTGCGCCCAAGCCGGCCCCGCTCCAAAAGAGCACCCAATTACAACTAGAATTCCCGCCAACTTCACTGTATTCAGCACGCTCGATTCCCTTCTTCGTTACAACAGGACTGGCCGCATTCTACGAAGGTGTCCTTGGGATAAGTAGCCCTCTTACAGCACCGGTTGACGAAAAAACTCTGCAACCGCGCATCGATAGCACACCGAATGCTTTATTCGGCTTGACGATCCCCCGGGATGACAGGTAAATAGAACGGCGTCCCACCTGTTGGGATTTCGGCCCCAGTCGCCCGACCCGCAAGACTCGACGATGCGAGCCGAAGCGGGTCACGCTCGCGCTAGCGTGCCCGCTCACTGCGTTGCGCCCAACGATCAATCGCAAACGAGAAGGCAGCCCTATGAAACTCGAGATTCGCCAGGCCACCCGCGACGACATTCCCATGCTCGCAGACGTGGTGATGCTCGCCTCCCGCTCCCACTTGCCGACCGGCGTCTTCGATCTTGCGATCCTCACCAACGACGAAGATCGACTCAAGGCCGTTCGCGCGACCCTCGGCACAGAACAACGCTCGTGGTGCCACTACGAAAATTTCTTGGTCGCGGCGGTAGACGGCGAGCCCGCCGCCGCACTTTCAGGCTATGCGGCGTACGACGACAGTTTGCTCGCGATGGAGAAGGCATTCCTTGCGGGTTACCAAGCGATCAACATGACGGACGAACAGATCGGCGCTGCATTTCAGGCCAGCCTCGTCTTCCTCAAAGTAAGCAGCGACGACGAGCAAGGAGCTTGGGTCATCGAATGGGTCGCGTGTCTCGATAAGTTTCGACGGCGGGGACTGGTTCGCGAACTTCTGCTTGCGATCCTCGAGCGCGGGCGCGAACGAGGCCATTCTCTTTCGCAGATCGGAATTCTCTCGGGCAACATTTCGGCGCAGCGTGCCTACGAAAACGTCGGGTTCATTCTGGATTACGAAAAAACGCACCCCGACTTTCAGGAAGCGCTCGGTTGCCCGGGCCTCACCCGTTTATTGCGCCGAGACGAATCGCAAAGCGAAGACCGGCCAACGGCCCTCTCCTCCCCTGTGCTATCGAGTCATTAACCCACGCGCGCCTACCGCACGGGAGTCCTCAATGGAAATGCTCGAAGAGATCGGCCCATCAGAATCGAAGTTCATCGCGGCACAACGGATGTTCTTTATCGGAACCGCGCCTCTTTCTGGCAAGGGCCACGTCAACGTGTCGCCCAAGGGTTATACGAGCTTCGCGCAACTCGACTCGACACGAGTGGCCTACATCGACTTGGGTGGCAGCGGGATCGAAACCCACGCGCATCTGCGAGAGAACGGTCGCATCTGCATCATGTTCTGCGCCTTCGAAGGCAGCCCACTCATCCTTCGGTTGTATGGCAAAGGCCAGGGCCATCAATACGGAACACCGGGGTTCGACGCGTTGCGTTCTCACTTTCCGGAGATCGACGTGCCGGTGCGAGGCATCATCGAAGTGGAAGTCACGCAGGTGCAGCGATCCTGTGGATTCGCTGTGCCGAAGTTCGAATTTCTCGAAGAGCGCAGTCGTTTGAAGGAACACAACGCCAAACGCACCCAAGAAGAACATATCGCCAGACGCATCGCGACCAACCGCGCCAGCATCGACGGGCTCCCTGGCCTCGAAGAGCTTTGACAAAGGCCCGACGAACATGAAAGCATGGCAAATCCAGCAGCTCGGTGAGCCCGCAGAGGCGATCGCCCTCGCGGACGTCCCGGTCCCCGAACCCGCCGACGCCGAGGTCCGCATTGCGGTCGACGCCACCGCGATCAGCCTACCCGACGTGTTCATGTGTCGGGGGACGTACGCATTTCGGCCAGAGCTTCCATTTATACCGGGCCAGGAAGTTTCGGGCGTCGTGGTCGCCGCGGGGAAAGACGCAAAGACACCGGTCGGCGAGCGCGTGATGGCAGTGACGTCCTTCTTCCGCGGACATGGCGGCCTCGCGGAACAGGCGCTCGCCCTCGACATCGCAACCCATCTCGCTCCCAAAGAAATGGACCACGCAGAAGCCGCTTGTTTCTCGATCTCGTACCAGACGGCTTACATCGGGCTTGTCACCCGGGGTGAGATCAAGCCCGAAGAAAACCTAGTCGTGTTGGGTGCGGCGGGCGGAACCGGAACTGCAGCCATTCAACTCGGGTGCGCCCTCGGCGCGCGTGTGATCGCGGTTGCGGCCGGAGAAGAGAAAGCGGCGCTATGCCGCGAGCTCGGTGCCGACACGGTGATCGACCACACCCAAGTCGAAATCACCGAGGGCATCAAAGAAGCCACCCACGGTCAGGGCGCCGACTTGGTTTATGACCCCGTTGGGGGTGATGCTTGTAAGGCCGCGTCACTTGCGATGGCGAGCGGCGGGCGCATCCTGATCATTGGCTACGCCAGTGGCAGTTACTACGACCCACCCACAGCACACCTCATCATGAACAACACATCGATGGTGGGCGTTTATGTCGGCGCGTATTCAAAGCCTTACACGTCCGAAGTCAGCGAAGCCCTTGTCGCACTTTGGCGCGACAAGAAGATCCGCTCTGTCGTAACCAAGCGCGTGAACTTCGAAGACGTCCCCACCGCCCTCGAAGACATTGCAAACCGACGCGCAACGGGAAAGATCGTCGTCTGTGACTCGCCCTAGCGCGGGCGAGAGATCGCACGCACTCAGTCAGCACAACGTCCGACTCATGATCGCCTTCCGCGCGACGTCCCGGGCCGTCATGTTCGCGCCGTATCTGTTTTATTTTGTGACCGCGACCCGTGGCCTCACGGTGCTCGAGTTCGGGATGTTGCAGAGCCTCTACTACTTCGTCGCCGTTTCGCTCGAAGTGCCATCGGGGGTGGTGGCCGATCGTTTCGGGCGCAAGCACACGATCGTGTTGGGATCGATGCTTGCGGTTTCAGGCAGCATCCTGCGGATCTTTGCCTTCGATTTTTGGGTCTTCGCCATTGCCGAGATCCTGTTCGCCACAGCGCTTGCGCTTGTAAGCGGCGCGGACGCGGCCATGCTCTACGACTCCCTCGACGCGGACGGCCGAAGTCACGAATACCCTCGCTACGAAGGTCTCGTACAATCGTCTTGGCTCGCCGTCACGGCGATTGGGATGCCGCTCACCGACTACTTCCTTGTGCGCGGTGACGACCCAACCTTGGCCTTTGCTGCGACGGCAGCGATGTCGCTCATTTCAGTGGGTTGTGCGCTGGCCATGATCGAGCCGCCAATGCACAAGCGTCTCGGCATGCGAGAAATTACGACCGGCGCGCTGCGCGATGTCGTTGGTATCCCCGGCATCTTGAGATTGCTCGCCTATAGCGCCGGCGTGTTTATGTTGTTGCGGGCGGCCATCATCCTGTTCTTCAACCCCACGTTGACTGACAAGGGCGTGCCGGTTGCATTGTTCGGCACGGCACTCGCGATCGTAAACGTCGCGGGTGCATTGGTGGCGTGGCGATCCCATCGCATCATGGATCTTGTTGGCGAGAAGTTGTTTTTGTTCCTCATGCCTGCATCGATGGTGGCAATGTATGTGTTGATGGTCCCCGCGAACGCACCCGTCGCGGTCGCGCTGTTCTGTGTACAAGGTGCAGTCTTGGGCGCCTACCCGATGGCGGTGCGCTCCATGCTCAACCGCTTGGTTCCATCGGCACAAAAGCGCGCCACGATCTTGAGCATCGAATCCCTGGCGTGCCGCTTGTGTTATGGGGTCGCCGTGATCTTCTTGGCCTGGACCCTCGACGTGCTGAGCGTCAACCAGGCGTTGCCCGTTGTGGCTGCGATCTGCTGCATTCCATTCTTACTGATGGCAGTACTCCCCCGGGCGCTCAAAACCTCTGAGCCTTGAACCGCCCAGACGATGTTTCGTTCTTCGCGAGTCGACGGGCTGAGTTATCGTCTTCGCGCCAGCTCGCAGGCCCGAAGCGAGTTTTAAACTCTGACTGGAGGCACCGATGAGTGACACAGCCCAAAATAAAGTCGATCCCTGGCGATTTGCCGGAGGCTTCCTCAAAAACGTGCTGTCGGGGTCCATTCCCGACCAACCCACCCACGCCGAAATCCCCTGGGCTCCTGTCCGCAAACCGCTCAGCGAGTGCAAAGTCGCCCTGCTCACCACTGCGGGTGTTTCGATGAAAACCGACGCACCGTTCGACATGGACTACGAGCGCAAAAATCCCACCCGCGGCGACTCGAGCTTTCGAAAACTGCGCGGCGATGCCACCTCGCAAGACATCGACGCCAACCATCTCCACATCGACACGGGCTACATCGAACGCGACCTCAATGTCGCGCTGCCCCTGGCCCGTCTCGACGCGCTCGTCGCGGCGGGCGAAGTCGGAGCTTCGGCGCAGACCCACTACTCCATCATGGGTTTTCAGGGCAACGACTCCAGCAAACTCGAAAACGAAAGCGCGCCGGCGATCGCCGAAGCGTTGATCCGCGAGGAGGTCGATCTATTCCTCCTCGCCCCGGTCTGACCGGATTGCTGCCGGTCCGTGGGACTGGTCGCGCGAGTGGTCGAAGCCGCAGGCATTCCGACCGTTACCCTAAACATGATCTGGCCGTATCAGAACCTCGTCGGGATGCCCCGCATCGCCGCCGTCGAACATCCGTTCGGCCGACCCTACGGAGACGTGGACGATGTCGAAACCCAGACATCCGTCATGCGCTCGGCGCTTTCCGTTTTCGAGAGTGCGAAGGGTCCGGGCTCCATCGAACACCTGCCCTATCGCTGGCACGAAGAGCCCAAGGAAACCAAATGGCATCCCGCCGAGCCTTCTCCCATCATCGCCTTGATGAAGAGTCGAAAGAAGTAGTGAAGCTTCAGCGCGAAACGAATTAAGGAAGCCCGGCGTGACCAAGCACAGCAAGAATAAAATTGCGGAGTGCTGGGCGTGCGCCTGACATGACCGGAAGAAACATCAAGTTCTTCTTTAGTGCAGCGTGGCTCGTGGGCATTGCGGCTGCGTTCATGTGGTGGATCGAGAGCGGACTCGAAATCGCGGAGATCCCGGACCAACTTCACGCGTGGCTATCGGAGTTCGGACTTTTTCGCGCCGCGCTGATGTACGTCATCCTGTACACCATCCGTCCGTTGATTCTGTTCCCAGCAACGGCATTGACCGTCGCATCGGGTCTCATCTTTGGACCATGGCTTGGCATTCTTTTTACCATCATCGGCGAAAACGCCAGCGCGAATATCGCCTTCCTGATCGCCCGATGGTTGGGAGGCAATTGGATCAACGACCGCGAAACCGGACGTCTGAAAGAGTGGGATGCCAAGCTCCGGGACAACGCGATGACGACCGTGTTGATCATGCGACTCATCTACTTGCCCTTCGACGCAGTCAACTATGGCTGTGGCATGACTTCGATGCGGCAACGCGACTATTTCGTCGGCACGTTTTTCGGCATCATGCCGGCGTTGGTCACCTTTGTTCTGCTCGGGGGCGCGGGAGCGGCCGGCGTCGAAAATCGGCTCTTGCTGTTTGGCAGTGCGCTTGTCTTTTTCGTGCTTGGCCTCGTCGTCGCAAAGCTATTGCGCAAAGACACTCCGGCCGAAGACACCACGGCGTAGGCGTAGCGGCGTCGACATCGCGGCAACTGGGCTTGGCGCCTGGCTAAAAGTCGATGCTCGAAAGCCCGGGTTTGATCACCGCTTCGAACTGCGAAATGAATTCATTCGGGTCGCTCAGCATCGAAAAGACGAAATGGCGCGCACCCGCACGGGCAAAGTTCTGCATCTGCTCGAGACAATCTTCGGGCTTGCCGAGCAAGCAGTACTTCTGCGCGGCGTCACGAAACGGGCGGTTGTAAATCATCTGCAGCAGAGAGGCCGCGCGGTCGAGCGCGGCTTCGTAGTCGTCGTCGAGCACTGTAAACAAAAACGCGGTGGACTCGAAGGGCACGTCTTTGCGCCCCGCTTTCGTCGCATGTTCGGCGATCAGCCCCATGTTGTCCTTGTACTGTCCCGCTGAACACATGTGCGAGATGTAACCGTCTCCGAGCTGGCCGGCGCGACGAAACGACGGAGCCTTCCGGCCACCGACAATGATCGGCGGCCCGCCCGCCTGTACGGGCTTCGGGTTCAATGAAACGGGGCCGAATTCGAAGTGGTCGCCCTTGTAAACGACTCCGTCTTCGCTGAAGAGTTTGCGCATAATCTCGATGCCTTCGTCGGTGCGGCGCCCCCGTTCTTCCACCGGCACTCCGGTCGCCTGGAACTCGGGCGGAAACTCACCGCCGACCCCCACGCCCAGCGTGACCCGGCCATTCGAAAGTACGTCGAGGGTCGACACAACTTTGGCACTCGTGGTTGGGTGTCGTAGCGGCACGAGGTATACGCCCGTGCAGAGCCGCAGACGCTCGGTCACGGCGGCGACGTAGGTGAGAAGCGTGAGCGATTCCATGATCGGGATGTGGAAGGAAATGTGATCGCCTGCCCAAACCGAATCGAACCCGGCAGCTTCGATCGCTTGTGCGAGTTCGCGCACGGCAGCCGGATCCTGGCCTGCCATCACCATGCCGCAGCTCAGTTTGTTGGGGAGAATGAGCGGTTCGTACATTGGAACTCCGATCGTAATTCTTGTCTGGTTCGTGTCTGGTTGGTGTCATCGGTGAGCGGAACAAGCCGCTCGCGCGTTCGTATCGTAACAACATTCTTGCTATTTCTTGCAGCCGTCCAACGCCGCGCGCCAGCCATTCGCCGCATACTTTAGCCATCACCAACAACACGATCAGGATGCCCCGATGAAGGTTTATACGACTGCCCCGCTCGAAGACCCGCGCGATGCGCGCACCGCCTACACCCGTCTCGAAGAGATCGGCTACGACGGCGCATTCAGCTTTGAGGCCAAGCACGACCCCTTTCTTCCCCTCGTCCTTGCGTCGGAAAACACGTCGACCCTGCGCCTGGGTACCGCGATCGCCATTGCGTTTGCGCGAAACCCGATGAACCTCGCGAACCTCGCCTACGGGATGCAGAGCATTAGCGGCGGGCGCTTTGTTCTTGGCCTCGGCTCGCAGGTCAAGCCCCATATCGAAAAGCGTTTCAGCATGCCCTGGTCGAAGCCCGCGGCGCGGATGCGCGAAATCGTGCTCGCGATTCGCGCGATCTTCGACGCCTGGGAAGGCAAAGCAAAACTCGACTTCCGCGGTGAGTTCTACCGGCACACGATCATGATCCCGGCGTTCGATCCCGGTCCGAACCCTTACGGTCCGCCTCCAATCGTCACCGGCGGTTTCGGGCCGCTCATGACGCAGGTTGCAGGCGAAGCCGCCGACGGTTTCATCGCGCACCCGTTCAACAGCCGCAAAGCGTTGCTCGAAAACACGATGCCGGCCCTGGAAGCGGGGCTCGCCAAGAGCGGTCGCAAGCGCGAAGACATCGAGATCATTGCCGCGACACTCACCGTCACCGCACCGAGTAGCGACGAGCAAGCGTTCGAAGCCTCGAAGCTTGCCGCACGAAAGCAACTGGCCTTCTACGGCTCCACGCCGGCGTACCGCCCGACCCTCGACTGTCACGGTTGGGGCGACTTGCACCTCGAGCTGAATCGTATGTCAAAGGAAGGCAAGTGGGACGACATGACGCACTTGATCAGCGATGAGATTCTCGAAACGATCGCCGTCGTTGGACCGCGCGAAGACATCGCCGCCCGCATCCACGAGCGACTCGCCGGGATCGCGGACGGTGTAAGCTTGACGCATAACCGGGCTCCCGATCCGGCCCAATGGGCAGACATCGTTCCGCGGATTCAGAAGTTCGCGTAGTTGATTATTGAGTTGATTATTGAGTTGGTGACATCGTTGGCGACGGCGTTGGCGGCGGCGTTGTCTGTGTCGTTGGCGGCGTACTTCGCGCTGTCGTTCTCAGCACTGCGCGCAACCCAGCGCCGCTAGCGAGGTCGATTCGGATCTTCGACGTCGGGCCGTTCGACTTGTGGGTCCGGTGTCACGTCGACAATGGGCCCGCCCGGCGGTACGCCACTGCCAAAAGCCGCGCCACCCGACATGTCCGTGTACTGGACATGCACGCGGTTTTCGGCGACCGCCTTTTCGAAGCGCCGCACGATCTCGTTCTTTACCAGCGCGCGAAACCCGGGGGCCAGGCACAAAAAGCCGAACGCATCGGTGAGCACCCCCGGCGTCACGAGCAGGGCCGATGCAACCAGGATCATGATCCCATCGACGAGGGAATCGGTGGGCATCTTGCCGCCCGCCACTTCCTGCTGCACGTGAGAAAGCACGCGTAATCCCTGATTTCGCGCCATCGATGCGCCCACGATCCCGGTCAGCACAATAAGACCGATCGTCTCGACCGTCCCAATGCGCTTGCCGACCTCGATCAGCAGCATGAGTTCGACGGCAGGCAAAACAATGAATAGAAGCAATAGGTTTCCCATGTGAGAAGGATCGCACACCGGATCCGGTGCATGCACGCGGAAGCGGCATTGGGGCTGGATGCGCGCTATCTAGTGGCCCGCGAAAGCGCCCGGTGACGAACAGGGACGCCGCGCCTCGTGCATCAAAACGCCCGCGACGTGCGGCACCCCCATCCCGGGACCCACGCCAATAAACCCATTGAAATACCGGTGTGCCTCGCCGGGGAGAGCAACATGAAGGGCCTCAAGCCGGGTCAGCCGATCCTGACCGTTTCACATCTCAAACGGAAGTTCGGTGACCGAAAAATTCTCGAAGACGTGAGCTTCAGCCTGCTGCCGGGTGACCGGGTTGGCGTGCTGGGTGTCAATGGCGCGGGCAAGTCGTCCATGATGCGCATCGTCGCCGGACACGACCCGGACTTCGAAGGCGTATGTACGCCAGCAAAGGGTGCAACGGTTGGCTACGTGCCCCAAGAGCCCATCCTCGATCTTGAGAAGACGGTTCGCGAGAACGTCGAACTCGCCGTCACAGACACGCGTAACCTGATCCTGAGATACGAAGAGATCCTGAAGCTCTGGGAAGACCCCGAAGTCCTCGAGAGCGAAGAAAAGACCAACGCCCTGCTCGAAGAGCAAGGCGAAGTGCAGGACACCCTCGAACACCGCGACGCCATGGACCCGTCGAAGCTCGACGCGAAGGTCGAGATGGCGATGGCTGCGCTCAGGCTCCCTCCCGGCGACAAGACCACCGGAAACTTGTCCGGCGGCGAAAAACGCCGCGTGTCTCTCTGCAAGGAGCTCCTGGCTCAGCCCGACTTATTGATTCTCGATGAACCGACAAACCATCTCGACGCCGACACCATAACCTGGCTCGAAAATTATCTCGCGAATTACAGCGGCACCTACATGCTGGTGACCCATGATCGTTACTTCCTCGATCGCGTTGCGAACCGCATGATCGAAGTCGCGCACGGCAAAGTGAAGTCGTATGTTGGCAACTATTCGAGCTTCCTTGAGGCCAAGGAAATTCAGGAAGATGTTCAGGACCGCACGGACGCCAACCTCAAGAAGGCCGTCGCGCGTGAGTTGGAGTGGATCCGTTCGACTCCGCAAGCGCGCCGCACCAAGTCGAAGGCCCGCATCGCGGCATACGACCGGTTGGTAGAAGACGCTTCGAAGATCATCCCCGCTCAAGAACTCGACTTGCGCATCCCGTTTGGACCGCGGCTGGGAGGCAAGGTCGTTTCGACGCGCGGCGTCACCAAGGGCTTCGACGGCAAGACCTTGATCAAAGACCTGGACTGGGACGTCCCCCCCGGTGCCATCGTCGGCATCACGGGTGCAAACGGTCTTGGCAAGACGACCCTCATCAACATGATCACTGGACGCGAACAACCCGACGAAGGCGAGATCGACGTCGGGCAGAACACCAAGTTCTGTTACGTGGATCAGAATCGACAAGAACTCGACCCCGAAAAAACGGTGTACGAAGAAGTATCCGGTGGTTCCGAGATCATTGAGTACGGCGACAAAGAACTGTCGGTTCGCCACTACCTCGCACGCTTCCTCTTTACCGGCGCGATTCAGCAGACCCCGGTGGCAAACCTTTCGGGTGGTGAACGCGCCCGGGTTCAGTTGGCAAAGAGCCTGCGTCAAAGCTCCAACTTCATCATCCTCGATGAGCCCACCAATGATCTCGACCTGATGACGTTGCGCGTGCTCGAAGAAGCCCTTGGCGCCTTTCCCGGCTGCGCGATCGTGATCACCCATGATCGCTATTTTCTCGATCGCGTCGCGACGCATATCCTCGGGTTCGAAGGCGACTCGCGCATTGAATACTGCACGGGATCGTGGGATGTCTATTCCGAACAGCGTGCCGCTCGGGAAGCTACGGGCGAAGGCCAGTCAAAGGCGTTCAAGCATCGCCGCATCGAACAGGCTCACTGAGGCGACCGCTTGACAGAAGCACAACCTCACGCCCAAGGCTTGACCACGTCGAAACCGCTCGACTTTGACGCACCCGCTTTTCGTGCGCGGGCACCGTGGTGGGGCGCAGACCTACAGACCCTGCGCAATGTGATCATCGGCTCGCGCGCAAAACCCCAAGTCTCGATGAAGGCGCGGCTGTCGTTCCCGATGTCCGACGACACCGGTGATGTACTTGCTGCCGCCTTCACCGCCCCCCTGCAAAGGGTCGTCGCCGGCACTCCGCTCGTCGTCTTGATTCATGGCCTGTCGGGTTCTGAAGACAGCTCGTACATGTTGACGAGCACACGCTTCTGGTCCGGATGCGGCTACCGGGTGCTTCGGCTCAACCTGCGCGGCGCGGGTCCCTCTCGCGAACATTGCTTACAGCAGTACCACGCTGGACGGACACAGGACTTACGCGACGTCCTCCGCGGCCTTCCCGAAAATGAATTGGTCAACGGCCTCATCCTCGTTGGCTATTCGCTTGGCGGCAACATGCTGCTCAAGTTCATGGCGGAATTCGGCGGCGACTTTCCGATCGTTGTTTCAGCATCAGTTTCGGCACCGATCGATCTCGCCGCCGCATCTCGCCGTTTTCTAGACGCGCGCAACTGGGTCTACCACCAACATCTGTTGCGAAACATGAAGCACGAATGTTTCGGAGGGCCCGTCGCCGTTTCGGACGAAGAACGCGAAGTCATTCTTTCCTGTCGCTCCATTTTGGAGTTCGACGAGCGCATCGTCGCACCGCGCAACGGTTTCCGAGACGCCGCGCACTACTACCACGAAAACCACGCCCGGCGGTACCTGGGGCAAATCACAACCCCAACACTCTTGATCCAGGCGCGAAACGACCCTTGGATTCCCGCCCACGCCTATACGAGCTACCCGTTCGCCGACAACCCGCAGCTGCACCCAGTGCTGACACCGAGCGGTGGACATGTCGGTTTCCACGTGCGAAATGAATCCGAACCGTACTACGACCACTGCATCCACGCCTTTGCGACGAAGGTCATGGCGTAGTTAGCGCCCCGCCGCTCGACTTCCGAAAAGGTCCACAGCGATCCATGTGGTAGGCTAGCCAACTTGATGTCGATTCGCGTTGCAACCCTCAATGTCTGGTCGCTTCCTGCTGGCCTCGCGAAGCACAAGCCGCAGCGCATGCGTGCTATCTACGAACGTGTCGCGGGGCTCAACCTCGACGTCGTCGCGTTTCAGGAAGTCTGGACCCAAGAGTCGCTCGACGCCCTTGTCGCGGGGTCCAAGCGGGCGGGTTTCGAGCACACCTGGCACAACCCCGAACCCGCGAGCGGTAGCGGCCTGCTCGTCATTTCGAAACTTCCCATCGTGAAGACGCACTTCGAAGCCTTCGAAGCGAAGGGACATTCAGAGCGCCTAAACCACTTCGATTACTACTCGGGCAAAGGGATCGCCCTTGTCACGGTCGAAGCTCCGTTCGGTGCCGTCACGCTGCTCGACACCCACCTGCACGCGAACTATGCCCCTGCACAAGGTCTTGACGAGTACAAAGGCATTCGCGCCGTTCAAGTCCTCCAACTCGTCACTTCCGTCGCAAACTTGCGTACGCCGTTGATCGCGCTTGGCGATTTCAACCTTGAAGAGACCGAGACGAGTTACCGGGTCCTACTCGGCCTAAGTGGCCTGCGCGACACCGCGGTGGATCTCGGCGTTGTCCAGCCCACCTGGATCTCGGAGAGTCCGTATCAGACTGTCGGACAGAGCGACAAACGCATCGACTACATTTTTTGCCGAGATGGTCGCCAGCAGGGGATCGAGCCCCGCAAGATGTCCCGCGAGTTTGCGGAAGCATTGGACTTTGACGGCGTCGCGGGCGGCTACTCCGACCACGCGGGTCTCGTCGCAGAATTTGCCCCGGTGCCCGCACGCGCCGTCATACACCCAGACCATGACGCTGCCCTTGCGCTTGCGGCCGGCCTGCTCGACGCGGGGCGCGCAATTGCGACCCAGCGTCAGTTTGACCAGCGACTCACAAGCGGCGGGGCTCTCGCGGTCGGGATCGCGACGTACAATATGGCGCGCTTTGCAGCACAAAACCGCCGTCGCTTCCTAAAGAACGTGTTGGGCTTTGCTTCTAGCGCAAGCTTCGCGATGCTCGCGGGCAACCTGGCGTTGAGTGAATGGATCAATCCTAAAGAAGTCGCCGTTTACGATCACGCGGAACAACAGCTGGCCCGGATCCAAGCTGATCTACGGAGAAACTAACCATGCAAGGATTTATCACAGCGCTCAGCGCGGGCCTCGCCGTCGCGATCGCTCTTGGTTGTGCAACCGATCGCCAGACTCCCGTGGTCGACGCGGAAGCCGCGTCTTTGCGGCACTTGCCAGCGGGGAGTGTGATTGGAAACCAAGGTCAGTACGGGGGCTATCAATGGCGCGGCATTCCCTATGCCCAGGCGCCGGAGGGAGATCGTCGTTATCGCGAGCCCGCGCCGCTCGATCCGTGGGAAGGGACACATGAGGCGCTGTCGTTCGGGGCGTCCTGTCCTCAGTTCGCATCGTCGACGGGGGGCGACACGACCGCGCCTGACGGCGAACTCGCCGGGAGCGAAGACTGCCTCTTTCTAGACGTGTATGCCCCGGCGATGCGTGCGACTTCGTCAGGGGGAAAGCAAAACCCGTTGCCAGTGATGTTTTGGATCCACGGGGGCGGCAACGTCAACGGCGCGACTGCCTTCTATGATGGGAGCAGGCTCGCCGCGGAACAGGGTGTCGTGGTGGGGACGGTCAACTACCGCCTCGGCTTCTTGGGTTGGTTCGCGCACCCTGCCCTGCGCGCGGACGCAACCGCGGCCGGAGCTTCCGGCAACTTCGGCACCCTCGACCTCATACGCGCGCTCGAATGGGTACAAGAAAACGTCGGCGCCTTTGGCGGAGACTCGGGCAATGTCACGATCTTCGGCGAGTCGGCGGGTGGATGGAACGTTGTGAGCTTGCTGGCGTCTCCGCTCGCGAACGGAAAATTTCATCGCGCAATCGTACAAAGCGGTCTCACTTGGAGCCGCACGCATGCGCGCGCCGAAAACTACACGGACGCCGAAGTCCCAGGCGAAGACTTCAGTTCGGGAGATACGATTATCAATTTGATGCTGCAGGATGACACGGCATCCGATCGCGCGAGCGCGAAGAGAGTCATTGCCTCGATGAACGACACCGCCATCGCTTCGTATTTGCGCGGCAAATCGGTTCGGGAACTCTTCGATGCCTACGACCCCGAAGGCACCAGCAACTTCGAGTGTCCACGCATGTTCGAAGACGGCACAGTGCTTCCCACCGGCCCTCTCGCTCACGCGTTTCGCGCTGGCAAGACATTCAACCGCGTGCCCGTCATGCTCGGGTCGAACAAAGACGAAGAAAAGCTATTCCTGTTGTTTGAACCGGAATACACCCGACGGCTATTTGGCATCATCCCGTTGGTGCGCGACTTGGATCGCTACCTCCGCGACGCAGATACCATCACCCGCATCTGGCGCGTGATGGCTGTGGACGAACTCGCACAAGATTTAGCGCTCGCGATGCCGGGAGAAGTGTTTTCGTATCGCTTCGATTGGGATGAAGAGCCGAAGATCCTCTGGCTCGATCTGGGAGAAATCATCGGTGCCGCGCATGGGTTTGAAATTCCCTTTGTCTTCGGGCACTGGGACTTAGGCCCAGACACGTCGATGCTGTTCAATGAGTCAAACCGCAGCGGCCGCGAAGCCTTGAGCGCAACCATTCGCTCGTACTGGTCGGAGTTCGCGCTACGCGGCCATCCCGGCAAGGGTCGCGACGGCCGCCTGCCCCACTGGGCGGCATGGACTGAAGGGGCTTCCAGGTTCGCGATCCTCGACACCGAACACGAAGGCGGTCTTGCAATGAGCGAAGGCCATGAGACGGCGCAGGGAATCGCAGCCGGCATTCTCGTAGACACAAGTTACTCAAACACCCAACGTCGGTGCCGGGCGCTCGCCGCCATTTACGACTGGGCCCCGCTCGCGTTTACCGTTGAAGACTACGCCCAAGCAGGTCGTGGCGTGTGTCGCGAATACCCGATCCGCGAAATTTTGGAATCAATCTAGCCCCTCGCGATGACGCGCAATCGGTTCGCACGGACGCTCGCGACGGTGCGACCGAACCTGACGATGATGAACGCGGGCGAAGACGAAGCGAGTGGGTTCGGAGAAGGTCGACGTAACATTGATCGCGCATGTCCCCCATCCATTCGGCGAGATTTTGATCGCATTCGCAGACTTTGGCGATTGGGGCATCGGAACATCGCTATCCTGGAAATTTTGATCACGAGAATCACCTCCAGTCGAATGAGGAAGCCGCACAATGGCAAACTGGCAATGGTTCGGAAAACTCCACACCCGCGTTTATCGCGCGACGGGTGGAATCGTGGGCGGGAAGCTGCCCGGGCTCCCTGTGCTCTTGCTTGAGAGCCTAGGACGAAAGTCTGGCGAGGTTCGCACGAGCCCCCTGCCCTACTACCAGGACGATCAGCGCTACGTCGTCGTGGGTTCGAACAATGGTCTGCCCCGAGACCCCCATTGGTGGTTGAACTTGTGCGAACAATCGTCGACCCATATCCAAGTCATGGGCGATCGGTTCGCGGCGCATGCTCGGCTCGCGTCAAAGGAAGAACGCGAACGCTTGTGGCCCGCACTCGTTGAATTCAATCCGCCCTTCGCGAAGTACCAACAACAGACGGAGCGCGAGATTCCGGTCGTGATTCTCGAACGCGTCTAGTCCAGCGCCGCGGGTTGAATCCAGCGAAAGTTCCGCGGACTACTGCGTGCACTCCACCTTGTCCGGCACGGTATTGCCGCAGCGGATGCTCTCGGTGACGCCGCTCGAAAGGTGGGTGCATGCTGTGGTGGTCGCTTGCATTTTGGCGAGCGGGCGATCGGGCCCCGCAACCGTCTCACACGCCGAGCGACCGTTGTATGTGACACATACGGAACATTCGACGCCCGTTTGATCCAGGGTCGTGTATACGAGTGCGGCGAGAAGAGCGGTGACGAGCAGCACGCCCACGAGAATTCTGTTCATAGCGGCGCAGTTTAGCACGGGGCGCTTCCGCGACGCGGCCACCGTCAAAGCGGCCGAGTGTGGTGGCAAACCCGCCTTGGCAATTGCGACCGGTGTGCGATTCTACTTGAGTCCCCCTCCACCACGAATCAGAATGCTTGACCACGCTTCGCGCGCCTTGGTACCGGTTTACCGCTGGGCCCCGCGATCGATCAAGAGGGAGACTCCATGACGCTCAACACTCGACCCCTTCAAATCGCCATCGCACTTTGCGCGCTACTCGTTTCGGCCCAGGCATCCGCGCAGTTCTCGAGCCTCGACCCACAGCAGGTATCCACCAGCGCGGGCGTAAACCTCAGCGTGGTTATTGTGGACCAATCGGACTCGGAATGTCAGGACGCATTAACCTCGATTCCGTTGAAATGCGAGGACCTTGACTCCGTCGGACGCGCGGACCTCTACGCAGAAATCGGGTTTGTCGACTTTTCGCTCTACGGCGAGCTGCCGGTGTTCTTTACGTTGGCGGGCAGCCCCAGTGAAGCCACGATCGGCAATCTCGAAGCGGGTGTGGCCCATCGCTATTCGATGGACGGACCCATGTCGCTCGTGTCCCACGTAGGTTTGGTAATTCCGACCAGCAGCAAGAGTAAGCGCAAATCCGCCGTCGCGTTCGCCGGCAGCACCGGCGTCATCCGCAACCTGCACATCAACAGCACCCCGGAATTGTGGGCGCTCCGTGTCGCAACTTCGCCTCGACTCGATTTCGGCTCGCTCTTCATGCAGGGGGACATTGGTTTCGATTTCCTCTTCCCCAATAGCCAGTCCGACGAAGTTGGGCTGCGGACTAGCATCGGCGCAGGAGTCAACGCGGCAATCGCGACGGTAACCGCCGAAATCGCAAACGCAGGTTTGATTAGCGAAGGCGATACCTTCGAACAGACGTTCAGCATTGGGGTCGACCTGAAGACCCCCGTCATTCAGCCGCGCGTCACGTTTACGACCGGCTTGAGCGACGACATGGCTGACAACTACACCCTAACCTTGGGTGCAGCGATCGGGTTCTAACGAACCGGCCCCCGAACCCAAACTCGCGCAGCCCCGAGATTCAGTTCCAGGAACAGCGTGAAGGCCAACGCCTGAAGATCAGGGCTCAATGATCAAGAGTTCGCCAGTCGCTCGAACCGGGCGTACGAGCGAGCGGGCGATCACGCTCGCGCCGTCGTACGAGTCCTTGCAGCGCTTCGCCAGTTCGGTGAAGGGTGAGCGGCTGGGGTCGGAAATGATGATCTTCTTGACCCCGGCTTTGCGCGCGCGCTTGATCAAATTAAATAGAACCGGCGTCAATTCATCCCAAAAGCAGACGTCTGCCCCAAAGAGCACGTCGACCTTCTTGAGTCGCTCAACCGTCAAGTTTTCAAACCGCGCAGCTTCGGTTTTGACTTTGACGCCGTTGATCTCTGCGTGTAGATGGAGAAAGGGGAAGACGTTCTTATCCGCGTCGGTTCCCGTCACGCGCGCATCGAAATTTTTCGCGCAGTAGATCCCCAACAATCCCCAGCCGCAGCCCATTTCCATCACCCGGCTGCGAGGTGGAAGCGGATTCTTCTTGAGGTAGTTCATGATCAAGAAGCTCGAATTCCAGAACTTGTGCCCGTGGATCTCCGGAATGTTTCCATCGCGCTTGAGCCGACGAACGTCCGGATGAGTCGAGTTCAGGATCTTCAGACCAAACGCGGTACGTGAGTCGCGAGCAGTTGTCATGGCGCGCAATCTAACCAAACTTCAAATGCTTCGTCGATGCTTTTGCGCATTGTCTAAGGCGCTGATCTGAACGCCGAAGTCCCTAACGAACGAACCCCCTCTGCCATCCACCGGGTGGTGGCGACAGAAGGGAAATCGTTTTGCGAAGCGCGCAGGATGCGTGCGCTCTCGCCCCTTCGACTTGGAACAGGATCTTGGTGCCGAGGGATCGGTTCACCAACCGCGATTCATGCCTGCGCCTGCTAGGGACCGCAACGGGGGATCACGCCCCGGGTTCTGGCTTCTTCGCGCAACTGCTGTGCGGCCGGGATGCGCTGATTGAGGCCGCGAATCCGGGTCGAGTGAGAAGGATGTGTGGAGAAAAATTCGAGCGGCTGCCCCCCCCCACCCTGACTCATATTTTCCCATAGGTCGACACTCTGCGCCGGATCGAAACCGGCGCGGGCCATCAGGTCGAGACCAATGAGGTCTGCCTCCGCTTCATGGGTGCGACTAAATGGAAGCAAGAACCCTCCTTGGATCACACCCGCCCCGAGCAAACCGAGCAACTGCTGCTGCTCCGCATCCAAGCCCTGACTCCGTCCGACAATCTGCGTCGCAATCATGCCCGCCTGGGCAAGCTGCCCTTGGGAGACTCGCTCGTTCGAATGGTTCGCGATCACGTGACCCACTTCGTGTCCTACAACCGTCGCGAGTTGATCTTGGTTTCGCGCGACGTTTAACAGCCCCGTGTGTACGCCGATCTTGCGACCCGGCAACGCGAATGCGTTGGCGGCGGCGTTTTCAAACACAACGACTTCCCAATCACTTGCCCGCTCCCCGTCCATGGCGCCCACGATCGAGGCTGTCACGCAATTGACGTACGCAAGCTTTGCAGCGTCATTCGAGCGCGGTGACTCGGCTTTGATTTTTTCGAAGGAGAGCGCCCCGATGCGCTCCATCTCATGATTCGAGTAGAAGCTGACCTGGCGGCGGCCGAGCGGCGACGTCGTACAACTTGCAGCGCATAACGCGAGAACGGCAAACGTGATCGCGCGTAGAAAGAACTGGCTCATATGGCCCTCCGTGCCCGCAACCCTACCAACGAGAATGCAGGGGGTCATGCGCGTCGCCCCAATGAAGTGGAGTTCCGTCGCAGACGCTATTGGGCAGAGCGCATTTGGGCGATACGGGCCAGCCCGCTCCGGGCCGTTTCGAGGCCGGGAGAGAGTCGGAGTGCGTGTTCGAATTGCGCTTGCGCTTTGTCGAGTTGGCCCAGCGACAGGTGTGCTCCTGCAACCAAGGACATAATCCCCGCGTGCGAAGGATCGATCGCGAGGGCCGCGGCGTAAGCATCAAGTGCGTCTTGCCAGCGACCGCTGCGCGCACGGATCTCCCCGATGGCCGCATTGGCTTCCATCCCGGGCTGCAAGTCAATGCTGCGCTGGTATTGAACCTCTGCGGCCTCGATGCGATTCGCCCGCATGAGTTCGCGCCCCAGTTCGACTCTGGCTTGAGCACTGTCCTTGGCGAGCCACGCCATGCGATCGAGGCTCTCGCCAGCCGCTTCAAACGCCCCACTGCCCAGCGCAGCTGGGATTCGAACTTGGCTTTCGTAGAATTCGACCCCGGTACCCAAGAGCAGGACGGCTGCGAACCCCCAAATAAGCATCGGGGTCCACGGCGAGGCTTGCGACCCCTCGGTGCCAGCTTCGCGGTCGTCTTTCAAACTCCGAATCAACACTTTTGCAATTCGACTGCTGCGCAACTTCCAGATCGCCCCGTCGAGAATGAAGTGGTGCAGGTTCACGAAGGAAGCAACCAGGAGCCCCAGTCCCAAATCGTAGGTGAGGCTGCCCACGCCGTCGGGGGTCAAGATCATGGCGGGAAGCATCCACATGGCGTTGCCGATGAGCAGCGTCTTTCCCCAGAATCGACCGTGCCCCTTCCAGTCGTCGGCGGCTTTCGCGAAATAAGCCGTGATCCACAGGTATTGGATCGCGTGGCCGAACACGATCCAGCTGAAGTAGTACGTGCGGTAGTCGAAGTTGATGACGTCAAGGCCTCCGTGAAACTGCCAGTACCGCGCAGCTTCAGGGATCGCGAACCAAAGCGCCTGGGTGAGGCACAGCATCGCAACGGGCAAAAGTTCTCGAAACGAAGCGAGCTTCAGCAACCGGGTCCAGGTGACGGCGAGCGCGACGAGGTACGCGACCCCGACGACCGGAATCGCGACCGACGAAATCGCATCGGGAATTCCGAGATACGTGAGATGAACGCCGCCGTTTACAAAATACGGATTGCCCGATGGAGATATCGGCTCGCGACCGTGCATCACGAAGAAAAGCAGAACGTAAGAAAGGATGAAGCTCGCATACAGCCAGCGCTTTGTATCGTCTGGCAACGCGATCCCGCCGCGGCGCAAAAACATCACCGCAACGCCGTAGTTCTGTCCGGTGTAGTGCCACGGCGACCATGTCAGATATAAGGTGAGCATCATCGTGCCGACCCAATTGACGTAGACCGCAACGACGAACAGAACGCAGAGTGCAACCGTGAGCCACACCGTAAAGAACGCATAGGCGCGTCGGTCTTCGCCGTGCTCGTAAACCCGGAGTAAAGTGGCGCCGTAGTGGGGAGTCGAGAGCAGGATCATCAACAGCGGGATCAGGTAAGCCGGGTGAAATTCTCGCGCTGCAGGGCCCGCGAATGCGAAGACCGCGAACAAGACGGCGTACAGCAACCCACAACCGAACAATAGATCGGGAGTCGGCCCATATAACCATCGCTGCGCGGAAGGAACTGAACCAGCCATCAGAAAATTATCTCGTCCGTTGGCCCCGAAGTAAAGCGCGAACTCAAATTCGTTGCCGATGAAGTCATGTGAGCGCCGTGATACGGCTTTCGTCGCAGCCAAAGCGTCCTAAAAGCCTCGTCGAGTACGCCCATAGAACCCCCAGAACGATCAACCCTGTGTGGCTGCCGTCGGCACTCCGACGCTGCAATGGCCAACCGTGATTTCGCGTCGCGATGAAACGCTGCTGCGCCGAATTCGCTGTTTGCCCGACAACCACTTGCCCACCTCGCAATGCAGTCTGATCCCCACGTTCCCTTTGTATAGGCCAGGGGACAGTCGGGATCATGATATTGATCAGCTTCACCGGACCGGTAGCGCAACTTTTCACGAGAGAAGTCTGACAAAACGTTCGGTCCATGTTGTAGGACCCGCAATTCGTCGAAAATAGAGACCGATCGGTGTGTTGGCCCGCAACCTGACGATCATTTCGCACACAACTTCGCGCAAATTCAGGCTAACATCGATCGCTGTGAGAAGAAGCTACGCGCGGGTTCCGAAGGAGATGCACTTGGTTCGACCAATAACACGATTGGCGCTAACGATGGTCCTGCTCGGGGTCGCATCGCTAACCGCAAGCGCCGCACACGCTGGTGGCTACGGACTCTACACAGAGTTCGAGCACGCATGGACATCCGTCGATGGCGATCTCCCCTTCAACAGCCCCCTCAAGGTCAATCGGGACTTTGATGATTCCATGGGAGGTGTCGGTTTTTTGTACGACTCCAATGTCGCGACCGACACCCTGATCAATTACCGCGTACGCGTGGGGTACCGCGCCGGTAAAAGAAACTGGAACAAAAAACAAACAGTCACTGTCCCTCGGCGCACAGACCAAGAAGACCCCCTCGACGAACCCGCAACATTCAGGCAAGACTCAGAGACCGTCCAAGGGTTGACGTTTAACCAGACCGTCGGCTTCGGACTGATCCGCCGTCCCGAGTACCGCGTGTGGATAGGTCCCACGATGCGCGTCAACGTCGACTGGTACGGCGCCGCTACGCATCTCGACATCGTCGATGTTTCGGTAGGTGGCGGCCCAGAGATCGGCGTGAACTACCACCTCAGTGATCGGATGTCTGCCACCGCCTCGTTTTCGTACAACTTCATGTACTTCGGCGAGTACTTCGAAACGGTCGGGCATGACCAACGCTTCGACGGGTCACAACACTTGCTGACCCTATCCGTTGGGTTTCTCTTCCGAACGGAGTTCGACCTCTTCGAAGACTAGACAGTTCCGACGTAGCCCTCCAATGTAGCCGCGCCGGCTAGTGAGCCTGCCCTCGCAGATACGCGATCAGGTCCGTGATCTCCTGCTCGCGAAGTACCATCGCAAACGGCTTCATCGCGCTGTCGAGACCGACCGCGGGCCCCCCCTGAGCGATCACATGCCGCAGGTACCCGTCGCTCACCTCTTCGTGGTAGCTCGCGCAATCGAGACGCGGATAGCCCCAAAACAAGCGCGACGAACGATCGACGACTCGCGCCGAATGGCACTTGGCACATTGGGCTGCGAATAGCGTGGCCCCACGCTCGGATTCCCCGATCATTGTGCTGATGTCGATGTCTTGGGCGTCGGGCTGGGCATCGAGCTGGGCATCGGGGTTGTTGTATGCGTGGCTTCTCACTGGACTAGGACGAGGACACTCGGCGAGGGTCTCAGGGGGCGGCGCGCCCGCGCAGGAAATCGCAAGCGAAAGAAACAAGAGCATCGAAACAGTGAGATTCATCGTCCACTCATCATAACAGCTCCCCAGCATCCCTGTTGATGAATGGCTAGGCATCCGGCTTGAGAGGCCCACGCTTCGCTGAAGCGTCGCAACAGCATGCCCAAAATCCCATAGGCTTGAGAACCGCAACGAGTGTGATCACAATGTCGGAATCAGGAATCGCAAGTTCGTGGTTCGCAAATGGCGTGGCGTAGCCCCAAAGAACCCGCGGCATCAACACCACCACCGCGATCATGGACGTGATGGTCATCGAAATGCTCAACGCCAGATCGCCACGGCCGCAATCGCTGAAGAAGTTCGCGAGGAGCAGTGGGTCTCGTTGCGACATTGGCTAGGGGGAAGATTTCACGGGTTGGAGGCTGCGACAACTTTGCGTCCCAGAATGCCTTTTGACATACTTAATGCCACTTTGGGCGCGCCTTCGCGCCGACACGACACAGCACGCCATACGCAGATTCCGAATTCATCGGGTCATCAACCCCAGGAGCCCTATCCATGGCTGAAGCCACCGCGTTCGTCATTGCAAACTTCACGATCCACGACGCGGACACGTACCGCATTTACGAAAAGGGTTTCTTTCCGATCCTGAAAAAGCACGGCGGCACGTTCCACACCTACGACGACAACAACGCGAACCTTGAGGGCGACGCACCGCCGGAAGGCCGCGTGGTGTTGTTTCAGTTCCCGAGCGAAGAAGCCGCACGCAATTGGTACAACGACCCGGATTACCAAGCGCTGTCGGAAAATCGGCGCGCGGGCACGAAGCTCAACTTCTTGACGATCGTGCACGGACTCCCGCCACGTAGCGAGCCGGGGCCGTAGTGCAGATCGCCGACTGTCAATTTAGTCTTCGGCGATCTGCTGCCATCGGTCTCGTTCGCTTTCGAGCCAACCGTTTTCCCAGAAGCTGACGTCACCGCCTTCTTTCAAAAGCTTTTCGTGCGCGAACGCCATCAGACTTGCGGCTTCGGGTTGGTCGGGCCTGACCGAAAGGATGGCTTCGAGCAAACGGATCGCCGTGGCGACGTCGCCCGATTCCATGCGTGCACGCGCCCGTTCAAGAACGGAAGGGATATCGGCCAAAGCCGCGAGTTCTGAAAGCGCGTCCGCGGGATCGGACGGGTAGAGTTCAGCCGTTGAGCGCCGTTGGAACCAGCCTGTGTACTGCTCGAAGAAGGTCCGCACCCCCCACTCGACTTTGCCATAGCCCTGCCCCACGCGAAGCTCGGGCGGCAGCTTCACTTCCCTCATGATCATATAGATGTCTTTGCCCGCGTTGATCCCCGCGGCGGTCTGCTCGTGGACGTAGTCGACGCTGTCATGCAGGCGCCCGAGGCAAGCGTCGATCAACTCTTCCCCTTCGATCGGCATGCCACGTCCAGTAATCAGCATGGTGGGCTTGAGTTCGCGCATGCGCTTGACGTTGGCCAGATACGGAACCGCAAACCTGTACTTGTCTCCGCGCAGGGTGTTGAAGTTTGGAAAGTGCGGGAACAACGGTCCGAATAGGTTGCTCAAGATCGCGACGCGATGCTGGGGGAGCCAGACCGCGAGACTGTCGATGGTTTCGCCTCCGGGCATCGCGATGAGCTCAATTTCGAGACCGCCGACCGTGAAAGACGTCCGCTCTTCGAACATCTTGTCGGGGGTCGGTTTGTCCTGCCCCTTCATTGTGCTCGCGTAACGCTGGCTGAATTCTCGGATCTGCGCCGGCAGCTTCGGAAACCAGCGCAGTGCGGTCCCGCCCCGGAACTGCTGCAGCCGTTCGTCATCCGCCTGGCACGCTGGGTTTGATTCTTGGGCCACGTAACACGTTGTGTCGTCGCGAAAGACTGCAACCCCGCCCACGTGATCAACGTGTCCCTGAGTCGTGATGATATACGGCGTCGGCCCCGGGCAGACCTCGTCAAACACATGCTTATGGTGCGGCGCCTCGAACCCCATGCCGGTATTGACGATCACGCGCCCCGCGCTGGTGACCAACATCGTCGAAGCACTTGACCCCTGTGACCGATAGATGAAGTCGTTCAGCGGCACCGCCTTCTCGTCAAAGTCGGGATGCAGCAGCTCGCGGCCAGGACGTTCGTCGATCAGACGGTCGACTTGTACCTGGATGTCTGTGGCGTTGCTCATTTCACTTCCTTTCGGATGTCGAACTTGTCGAGATAGAAATCGAAACCCGAGCGTACGTCCGCGGGGTCCGCGTCGAAGTCCTTGCGAAGGTCGTAAACAACTTGTCCGTCTTTGCCCCGCGGATGGTCGGTGATGTAGCCCGCAATTTGGGCGCGCGCCTCATTGGTCATTTCAAGCCCTGCGACTTCGTATATGCGCTCGACGGTTCCCATGTCGTCAGACATCAGCTCATGAAAGAGAACGTCGACCGTACGGTCACTGGGGAGTAGATGGCGATCACGAACCGACGTATCGAGTAAGCGCCGGATCCGATCGGTCCAGTAGTCCAGATAGAACTCGGGGCGCGGTTTTGTGTAGGTCATCCGGGCGCCATACGTCAGCATGGTGATGGCAGACTGAATGACCGACACCGGATCGCGATGGGTCACCACGATGGTCGCGTCCGGAAACGTCGCCATGAGCGGGCCGATCTGCTCGAGGTGTTGCGGGCACTTCAGGATCCAGCGCTCACGCGGCTTATACCACTGCAACACCTTGAGCACCGTCTTCAGGTATTCGTAGTGCTGAGTTTGATCGTGGTTTAGGTAATAGTCGCGCCACTTCGGAGATCGCGCGACCCACTCTTGGTTGTAGCTCGTGAAGTCCGAAAGCTGCAGTTCGAGCTCTTCGTGAATGTGATCGGGCATCATGGGGTGCATCGACGCGATTAGCGGCGAGCCCATCTTCATCGCCTGCCAGCCCGCGTCGGAACGCGCCCAACGCGGGTCGATGCCGTCGTCACGCACCTCGTCACGCGGGTTGGGAACAGGCTCCTGCCCTTCCCACAACGGCATCGAACGAAGGCGTTGGTCCGCCGCGATTAGATTAACCAGGTGGGTCGTACCAGAACGCGGAAGCCCAATCACGATGATGGGCTTGGTGATCTCTTGATCGTGGATTTCCGGATGTCTCTTCAGGAGGTCGTTGATGAGAAGTCGGTTTGACGCGTAGCGAACGCAGTCATTGTATATAGACGATCGACCGATTGCAGTGCGCTCTGGATCTTCGTCCACTTCCGAAAGCCAGAGTGCTAGGCGCTCTTCGAAGTTGTTAACCCCGTCGTTCAATCCAAAGTCTTCGAGGCCCGTTCTTTCAACGGCAGCGCCAAGCACCGCGGCCTTGGTCAGTTCAACTGGATTCGTCTCTCCATGCGCCAAACCGATCTTCTGAATTTCAGTCAGAACAGGGTCACGCAAATCTTCAATACGAATCTTGTCCGGGGGGCTCAAAAAACTCTCCATTTCTAACCGTACGATCACTCTCAAGACGAAACGAACTGCCCTGTTTGGCAGCGCGAAGCGCTGCCCCTTAGCCCGGCATCTGTAAAAATTCGATCAGCAGGGGATCGCCTTTCCGCTCGAGGTAACTGAACACAATGTCCTTATTGAGCTTCTTATACCAAATCGCGTCGTAGCCATACGGCGCGAGTTTTTTGATCCAACCATCCGTGTCTTCAACCCGGTAGCGAAGGTGGTGCATCCCTTCCCGGCCGAGTTCGATGAATTCGCGATGAGGGCTCCAGCCACCCTTCCATTCGATGAATTCGATTTCGATGTCACCTGAGCGACCGAACAAGATGTCGAGTTGTACGTCCTCTTGTCTTCCACGAAACGTCGCATCCTGTACGGACCCGTCCATGCGGGTAAAGGGACCAAACATGGCGCCATAGCGATCGATGGCATCGTCGACACTTTTTACGACGAAGCCAACCTGATCAATCGGCGGTAGGCCCAGGCTTTCGAGATCTGCGTTCTGGGGTACTTCGCTCATAGGAACCATCCTTTGGAATGTGCTGGCGTGCCGATGATGCCTTGGTAATCGAAAAAAGCTTGGCTAGCCATTGTCGGTCGGATTTACGGGTAAACGCGAGTGCGCGCGCCGGGGTTATGCCCCGTAGTCGACGAAGATCGGAGACGACCACGCACGCGGTTCGCCTTCCGACAAACAATCGTCCGATGCGGGTGATTCGGATCCGCACGGGTCGATCTCAACGCAGCCGCCCTCGTCATCATACGTGCACCCAAGCGGGTTGCTGCCGTGAATCAGCTGATCGGGCGCTTCAATCGCCCGCGCATAGTAGACCGTGTCACGGCGATCCCGCGTAAACTCGGGATCGGCAAATTCGATCACGCAGCCGTTGCCGTCCGCCGGGCACGGAAACGTACGCCACGGGTCGTCAACGAGACCGACCATGGATTCATCTTCGCTTTCTTGCGGACGGATGCGAACAATTTCGATTCGGGTGATCGGACGACGCACGTCACCTGGGTTGTAACACTCTCCCTGGCAAATATGATCAATTCGTTCTTGGCCCAAGGCTGACTCTGCGTAATCTGGGCAGCCGGGCTGCTGCTCGAAGGAACCTGCGGCTCGGGCACGAAAGCGCGGCATGGCCGTGCGGTTGACCGACGAGCCCATCGGGACGTAATCGTTGCCGTCGATCATGTCAAACCAAAGCAGAGTCCGATGTCCACTGGTCGCATAGACCTCTTTCGCTTGCAACGCGTTCCAAATGGATTCCCGATCTCGACCCGGTGAATGAACCGCGACCAAGCCGCCCGTCGCAAAATATGCCGAGGCCCGTTCGATTTCGAAAAGTTGCAGCGGACTCTGACCACTCGACACGAAGGGAACGGACTCGCTCACACGATCGTCTTCGTCGTCCGACGAACCGAACATGAAGTTCCCGCGCAGCTCTGCGCCTTCCGACGCACCCCGCCCATCGGTCATTTCACCGCGCGCGACTTCTTTGTAACCCGTTCCAGGTCGGGCACTGTGAATGTCACTCGAACCCAGGAAGCCGAACTTGAATCGCTTTGGGTTCAATGCGTCGCTGAAGTCGCGGATCGCAAGCATGTACTGCACCGACGAGCGCGGTCGGAAGTTGAACGCCGGCTGAAACGCGTCACGCATCTGGCCCGCATCGAGCCAGTCCGTCGCGACAAACCCCGGCAACGTCTTCCAACCGGCCTGGTAGGCGTTTACGTAATTCTGCCGCGCGTCGACGGCACGTCGTCCGCACTCGTCTTCATCGACTCCCGCGTCGAGACAGCTTTCGTTGAGCAATTGCCCCGCCCGCCAACAACTGGGCAAGTAGTCGTCCGTCGGTTCGGGGCACGACAGCGCTCCCTTGCGACCGACAATGACTTCTCGCCAATCGGGAAGTTGTTCGGAGTTTCCGTGGCCGGAATAGATCTCAACAAGGCTTTGCCACTTGGGGTTGTGACCGGCCAACTGTTTGCGCCAGTCCGAACCTGCGGGTGTGTACATCCCCCATGCGGTGCCGTGCGGAATCACCATCGCAGGCACATTCCACTCGTCGAGCTTGGCGAACAAGGTTTCGGGGGTTTCGACGCTTTCGCGACAGTCCGTGGGCAGGTCGCGCACTGGAATGTTGTCTGGGCACGTCGGGACACTCAGCATCTCGCTGATCATGCGGTTGAAATCCAACCCCCGTTGACCGTTCAGTGTTGCAAGACCGAGCCGCTGTAGAGTCGACGGGCCAATAACATCCCGCGTCGCCGTGCTACGCGACGCAATGGGCCGCGCGGGGATTTCGTCGTCGTCCGTTCCCAACAGCACCACGTTTTTATGTCCGTAGTGATTGCGCGGGGTATTGCCAATATGACTCCATTCCCATCCGAGGTACGTCACCAAGTCGGGGTTCGAAGGATCGCCCGCAACGGCGTTGCACTGCCTCACACTCTCGACCGTCTCTTCCCACAATTCCGGCGTCAGCCCTTCGGCGTGATCGTTGATGGACCAAAAATCGAGAGCCGAGCAGTAGCGCGCAAAGTCACACGCGTCCGACGGGGGATAGGCTCCGGCGCCACCTGCCATCGGAAGGTTCATCATGAATGCGTCAAAGCTGAACGTCGTATGAACGTGGAAGTCGCCAAACAAGACTTGCTTGGCTTCGGACGCTCCGACCAACTCGCGAAGCGCAGCCTGGTCAGCCTCGATCTCCGCAACGACAGCTTCAGGCCTCGCGATTTCCGTGACGCTCCCCGCTTCTTCCTGACTGCCGAGCCAACCCCGGCTCGTCACTTGAACGAATACTGTGCCGAGCAGCAGAATGATCACGAAGACGATTGCGATGGTCTTGGCCATGGAGGTGAGTCCTTTTCACGTTTGGCGTGGAGTCTGCCATAAGGCAGTTGTGTTGGGCTGGGCTGTGTTGTTCGATGATGCGGTGTGAGTGAACGAGCGAGCCAATCAATCCGTGAGCCAGCGCGCATGCAAACAAAACGAGCTGTCGGCCAACCAGCGAACGACGTGGTCTAGAGCCGAGGGGTCGCGAGTCGCGCGCAAAATGACCCAGGCTTGGATCGCCTGGGCTTCTTCTTCAGTGATCAAGTCGGCAAAGCTCCCCATCCCATTCTTTGCGCGGGTGCCGCCGAGCACGATGTCATTCCACGAATTGTGCACCTCGACACTGGCAAACCGTAGGTCTGGAATCAGCCCGGTGGAAACAGCCCCAGGCCCGTGGCAGCGCAAGCAATTCGCTCCGTAAACCTCCCTGCCCTTCTTGAGCACGGCCTCGCTCGTGTCGATCGACTTTACCGAAACCACGCCTTTGGGGCGTTTCGGGTTCGACGGGACCCCAGCTTTTCCGTCGAGCTTGAACGCAAAGACCTGTCCTGCATTCATTGTTTTGACTTCGGAAAAGAACAAGCCAACCGCCCCGCCTTTGCCAGCGAGTACCGCCACGTATTGTTCGCCGTCGACGCGATACGCAATCGGGGCCGCCATGATGGCGACGCCCGTGGGCGATGACCAAAGCCGCTCCCCCGTGTCGGCGTGATATGCCGAAAACGAACCGGACGCATCGCCCTGGAAAACGAGACCTCCCGCTGTGGACAGAACCCCAGCAGCGGTGACCCCGTCTTGAATAACTTCCCACTTCTTTGTCTGGTTGTCTACGTCCCAGGCGACGAGTCGACTGGCATCGCAGGTCGCCTCACGCAACGGCTCGCCGATCGCGGACAACTCCGAGTACTCTGCCCAATCTTCCCCGGTGTTGAAGGCACCCCGCTTGAAGACGAACTTTGGATCCGGGATATACAGGTTCGCGAGTTCGAACGTGGGCAGGTAGACCGCGCCGCGCTTCGCGTCAAAACTCATCGGGTGCCAACTGTGGGCGCCCATCGGATGGGGCGCGACCAGCTTGGCTTCGTGGGTCCAGTCTGCTTCGGCGCGTTCCACTGGACGTCCGGTCGCCATGTCGACGTGGGTTGCCCAGCTGATGTTGGCAAACTTCTCGGCCGACAGGAGTTCGCCGGTTTCTCGGTCGAGGACATAGAAGAAGCCGTTCTTGGGAGCCTGCATGATCAATTTGCGCGGCTTTCCCTTCCACACGCGATCGATGAGAATCATCTGTTGGGTCGCGGTGTAGTCCCACTGTTCGCCCGGTGTGGTCTGGTAGTGCCAGATGAGTTCTCCGGTGTCGGGCCGGAGTGCGAGAATCGACGCGAGATAGAGATTGTCTCCCCCGCCAGGACTGCGGTACTCGCGGTGATAGACAGAGCTATTGCCCGTTCCAACGTAAAGCAAATCGAGCACCGGGTCGTACGCCATCGAATCCCACACGGTGCCACCGAGCCCTGACTCCCACAGTGAGTTCGCGGGCCAGGTCTTTGCCGCAGCGATGAGCTCTTTGTGCTCGTGAGGTCCAGTCTTGCTCGCGGGCACAGTGTAGAACCGCCAGCGCTGTTCCCCCGTCGCCGCATCGTAAGCGGTGAAGTAGCCGCGGGCACCGAAATCGGCGCCGCCATTGCCGATGATGACGAGGTCTTTCACAACCCGCGGTGCGCCAGTGATCGTGTACTGCTTGGTGATGTCTGTGGTTTGAACTTGCCAGACCAACGCTCCGGTTGCGGCGTCCAGAGCGATCAAGCGGCCGTCGAGGGCACCAACGTAAACGCGCCCCTTCCACACCGCCACACCGCGATTCACGACGTCACAACAAGCGTCGCGCGCCTTCCAACCAGGAACCTTTGGATCGTATCGCCAAAGCTCTCGCCCGGTTTTCGCGTCGAGGGCAAAGACGATGCTCCAGCTCGCGGACGCATACATCACGCCATCGACGACGATCGGCGTCGCTTCGAGACCGCGCTTCGTCCCCGTGGCGTAATTCCAGGCGAGCCCGAGCCGGTCGATATTCGAAGCGTTGATGTCAGTGAGCGGGCTGTGTCGGTCTTCCGCGTAGGTCCGACCGTGGACGAGCCAGTTATCTGCTGCTTCCGTCGAAGTGCCAGCGCGGCTGGCGTCGACCCAGCCCGGACCACGAGACAGCGCTGCGTTTTCAGCCGCCGCACCCTCAGGCGAACCGAGGAGCATGGCCAAGATCGCCAAGACGCTGGGAAGCGACACGGAGCGAGGGATCATCGACTCGAACCACGAAGTGGATTCGACGTCGCTGCATGCGGGAGTCGACCGATCAAGATTCAGCTTGTGCACCCGCCGCTTCATCGGCGCGCGATCGCGCAGCGCCGACAAGGATCAGCGTCATCACGACCTCGGGCACGATAAATTCGGTCCCGAATGGCGCGTGGCCGGCCACGAATGCCGCGGTGCGCATCACCGCAGCGGCGCCCAAGAGGAGTGCCCCCACGTAGAACCAATGCGCTTGGCCCGGTCGTTGCGCGAGGGCCGTCGCAACCGAAGTGGTCAAGAAAAACGCACTGATGTCTCCGATTTGCGTGCTCGCCCCCATTCCGGTCAGGAGATCCATGCGGAGGCTTGCCGCGGCAGCGGTGGGATCAATCATCCAATTCGCCGCAGTGCCGAACATCATGACGGCGATTAGGATCGTAAGAACTCGAAATACCAAGATCATTCTGTGCCTTTTCCCTATCTCTAAGTAAGTCATTGCGTTTAAAGTTTGAACGAGCGCTTAGCCCTCGGGTGCGAGCTCGATTGCACGACCCAATACATCGAGCTGCTCCTTGGGCTCTTTCGCCATTGGATGCAGCATCACGTCATTAATCCCCGCCGCCTTATACTTCGCCAGTCGCTCGCGAACGTGGGCTTCGTCTCCGATGATCGACGACTGCATTACCAATTCGTCAGGCACTGCGGCAATCGCTTCGCCACGCTTCTTTTCGAGCCAAAGATTGCGAACTTCGGTGCAGGCATCCTGAAAGCCAGCCCGCGCGTAAGCGTCGTTATAGAAGTTCATCGTCGGCGAACCCATGGCCGAAAGTTGGAAAGCCAGCTGCATTTTGATCTGCGGGAACAGCGACTCCGGATCGGAGGTGAACCCAACGGCCGCGTCAACACATAGGTTGATGTCATCAAGGCTGCGCCCCGCCGCTTCCGCGCCTTTGCGCAGGTGCGCGAGGTGAGCTTCGGGTTGCTCGGGGGTGAAACAGGTGCCAAGCCAACCGTCCGCTATCGCGCCGGTCATTTCCAGAGACCTCGGCGCAAGGGTTGCGAGATAGATCGGTATGTCCGCCGGTGGCTGTGCGAGGGCGAGAGCCTTGCCCTTCCCTCCCGGCCGGGGCAACGGAAACGCCTCGCCGTCGTACTGGAGCTTTTCTCCCCGAAGCGCCATGCGGATAATTTCCACCGTTTCGCGCATGCGCGTCGCAGGACGATCAAAGGTCTGACCGTGCAAGCCTTCGACGACCTGGGGCCCAGAGTTGCCAAGGCCGAGCAAGAAGCGCCCATTGCTCGCCGTGTCCATCGCGAGTGCGGTCATCGCTGTAGAGGCCGGAGTTCGCGCGCACACCTGCATGATTCCCGTGCCGAGCTTCAGTGTTTCGGTACGCGCCGCGAGATAGGCCAGCGGCACCACGGCATCCATGCCCCATGCCTCGGCGCTCCATGCCTGGTCGACGCCCAGCTTTTCGGCTTCGGTCGCCAACGTAAGCATCGAATCGAAGTGCTTCCTGCCGCCACTGGTTGGGCCCCCGACTCGAATTGCGATCTTCATGGTTGCGTTCCTCTCGTTAGATTTTTGCCAGCCCGAGCCGCGGACGGCTAACCGCTAGCGGGGGACTCGCGAGCGCACGAGTCAAGTCTTTTTCCATGTCGGGTAGTTCGGACAGAATGTCGTTGCGGGTCTTCGCCGTACCTGCTGCCATCAACAGAAGGGCGCACGAATGAATCGCTGCGGCCCGGGCTTGGCGATCGTCGAGTACCCCATGAGCCCAAAGCAGGATGTTGTGTTGATGGGCGGCGTACATTTGATGAGACAAAGTTTCGGGGGACACATGCTGAGTCAGAACGCGACCACGAACCGCCTCCTCGAGCGCTTTGCGAAACGCCGCAAGGGAACGCTCGTCGCCTTCGCGAAATGCCTCCATGCGTCGTGACTGGGCCCGCAGCACCGGGCGATAGACCACCTGTTCTTCAATCAAGCGGTCAATCGAAACCTGTACGATGGCCTTGCAGCGGGCAATCGGATCGTCGAGCACGAGTCCATTGATGGTGAGATCAAGTTCCGCAAGAAGCTCCGCAACCAACGCGTCCAGGATGTCGTCTTTGTTGCCAAACAGGTTGTAGAGCGTGCGGACGCTCACGTGAGCGTCTTCGGCTAGACCTCGCATCGCGAGCGACGAAACACCGCCGCTGACGATTCGCGCTCGCGCGGCGTCGAGAATGCGACGCTTGCGCTTTACCTTGCCGAGGAGTCTGCGGTCCATGACTTCACAAAGTTGCACGCTGTGTTAATTAAGTCAACGCGCTCGAATCGAGCCTCTCGTCCCATAAAACGCAAAGGAACGATCCACATGACCATCACGAGCTCACTTTTCGACCTAAGCGGAAAAGTCGCCATCATCACGGGCTCTTCAAAGGGAATCGGGAAGTCCATCGCGACTGAGCTGGCCGGACACGGGGCCAAAGTTGTGATCTCGAGTCGAAAGCCAGGGCCCTGCAATGACGTCGCCGCCGAGATCAATGCAGCTTGCGCGGATGGCACCGGTTGTGCGATTGCCATCCCCGCGAACATCGGACAAAAAGACGAGCTGCAATCCCTCGTCGACCAGACCCGGGAACGCTGGGGACAGATCGACATCGCGGTCTGCAACGCGGCGATCAATCCGTACTACGGGCCCTCGAAGGACATCCCCGACGCGGCCTTTGACAAGATCATGTCTTCGAACATCAAGTCGAACCATTGGTTTTGCAACATGGTGCTCCCCGAAATGGTTGAGCGCCGGGATGGCTCTATCATCATTGTGTCGAGCGTTGGAGGCTTCCGAGCGAGCACCGTGATCGGCGCTTACGGGATTTCAAAAGCCGCAGACCTTCAACTGGCCCGCAACCTCGCCGCCGAGTACGGCCCGATGAATGTGCGCGTCAACGCGATCGCCCCCGGTTTAATTCGAACCGACTTTGCGAAGGCGTTGTGGGAAAACCCAAAGACCCTTGCTTCAGTCACCAAAGGCAACCCTTTGCGCCGAATCGGAGAACCTGAAGAGCTTGCCGGTGCCGCTGTCTTTCTCGCGTCGAAGGCAGGAACCTATGTTACGGGGCAAACGATCGTGGTCGACGGCGGGATGACCATCGTTTAGGCGACGGAGCGTTTGCGGGTTAGCGCCCGCTTCCGAGCTGCGCGCGTGCGTCGAGCAAAGCGTTGCGCGCAGGCTCAAAGCTCGGAACGAGCACCAGTGTTTCTTCGAAACGCACGATTGCGTCTCGCGCGCGCCCAGCGGACAACAACGTCTTTCCCAATTCGAAAAGAATGCGCGGCTCGTTGGGCATCGCGGTCAGCGCGTCTTCATAACGCGCGATCGCATCCTCGTTTCGCCCTTGCATGCGCAGAACCGCGCCAAGATTCACGCGGTGATCCACGGTCGAGGGTTCAAGCTCGATCGCCCTGGACATCAGCGACGTCCCTTCTGCGAAGCTGCCCTGCATCGCAATGACCCCGGCCAAATTCACGATCGCATCGACGTAGTCAGGGGCATACAGCCTTGCCTTGCGATAATGCGCGACAGCCGTTTCGGTGTCGCCAAGTTCTTGGAGCGCTCGTCCCAGGTTGTTGTGGGTGCGCGCATTCGACGGGGCGCGATCAAGGGAAAGTCGATACCGACGCGCGGCTTCGTCGTGATTCCCGAGCCGCTGCAACACCACGCCGTACTGAGCCTCGACGACTGGATGGTCGGACGTGACCTCCGCAGCCCGGCCAAGAAGCGACATCGAGTCGCGCCAATAGAAGGCCTGTTGTCGTGCACCGGCGATCAGCGCAATGAATCCGACGCAAGCGATCAGCATGACCGCTGTCGTTGCCACCTTTGCCCAGCGGCCGTCGAACCGCGAAACGTGGGTGTCGACCGCAAACACCACCATGACAAAGAGGCCGATGAGAGGCAGATACGTATAGCGATCGGCCATCGCTTGAGCGCCGACTTGTACAACCCCAATGACCGGCACGAGCATACCGAGAAACCAAAGCCAACCGACCATTAGATACCGCTGCTCTCGAAGTCGGATGCAAAAAAACGTGATCGTGAGGAGCACGGCTGCGGAGGCGAAGAGCTCGACGGCACTAAGCGGCATCCCACCCGGGGCATAAGGGTGGGCGTAAAGCAGCGCAAGGTCGTCGGGAATGAACATCTTCCCGATATAGGTCGCGTAGCTTACGAGCGCGTTCGCGAGCCGAAGATGAAGCGGGATCTCAATGCCAAGATCCATCGCACCCCAACTGCGTTGCACCATCATCGTGATGCCCGATGCCACAACTGACAAACCAATAAGCGGCAGCTTTTCGATCACGAGCGACTTGGGCGTCTCGCCTGTCGCCTGCCGTTGTCGCGAGAGCGGCCAGTAGTCGAGCAACAACAAGACGAACGGGAGAGTCACGAGCATTGGCTTCGACATCAGCCCCAATGCGAGAAAACTCACGGTGAGCGCGAAGTCGCGCGCCTTCCTCCCGGCGGTATATGAAACGTATGCGTGCATGCATAACAGCCCGAAGAACGCCGAAAGCATGTCTTTGCGCTCGGCCACCCACGCGACGGACTCGACGTGTAGGGGGTGCACCGCAAATAGAAGCGCAACGGCAGCACTCGCCACTTCACGTTTGGTCATACGAACAAAGAGCGCGAAGAGCAAGAACGTATTGCCGAGATGGAACAGAAGATTCACCAAATGGTGTCGCCCTGCATCCAACCCGAACAGCTGCACATCGATCATGTGGGACAGCCAGGTTACCGGCTGCCAATTGGCCGCGTAGCCGGTCGTGAGCGCCCAAGTCACCCCGGCTTTCGTGAGCCCGGCCCGAACCGAAGGGTTGTTTACGATGTGAATATCGTCGTCAAAGTCAACGAACTCAAAAGCGATGACTTGCGAGTAGACGGCGAGCGTCCCGCAGAGCAGGACGATCGAGAGAGCAAGTCGGCGCGCGATCAAAATCTCACTCATCTTCGTCCTGGATGTACCCCAGCGCCCGAAGTCCAGCGCGCGCTTCATCGCTGACTTCTACTTTCTCGTGGGTCTCGCCGGCGGCGAGGCGTTTTTGGAGAGCGAGGCTTCGCTGATGTTGATTGCCCATCCTCTGAATCAGCCCGGCAACGACCAACGGTTCTGCGACGGCACGGTTATGACGTTGAGCGGGGTCGCTGCTCACATCATAGAGTTCCTGGGTCGGCTTTCCGTCGAGGGCGTTGAACGACGGATGCAGAATCAAGACATAGGGACCTTTGCGTATCAGACTCCCACCTTGGTTGTCATCCACCGCCAATACACCAAAGTCCAAGGTCTCATTCCATTGGGTGAGTACGTCCACGAGACTCTTGCCTTGGGCACCTTCGAGTGGCCGCGAGCCGA
>LWDU01033442.1_pt1 | contig 36438 bp, 30 predicted proteins | sample 727161 | NCBI WGS metagenome assembly LWDU01 (sample SAMN04566230, study PRJNA314399) | hydrothermal vent metagenome | isolation source: deep sea hydrothermal plume seawater | place: Mexico: Gulf of California, Guaymas Basin | collected 2004-07-11 | reverse complement strand
ATTTGTGCAGTGAAATTACCCAGTTAATTGATGCAAAAAAAACGACTTGGGCGATGTATGGCGGAGTGCATCCGAAACCTTACGGGAATGCGATTTGTCAATTGATGCTGGTCAAACTACTGCAGCAGGGGTGGAAAAAGCCAGCGACTAAGGTCACACCTCATTTTCAGGCGGCGGCTCTGTTGGACGCCAAGAGCTATGTATACGGACATTTTGTCAGCCCTCAAAAAGCTCAACGGGGAGCGGATTGGCAGTTTTCAGAGCCGGCATGGAAAGAGATCAAAGGCAGTTTTCGAAATCGATTCGGCGGCGCACCATTACTCCATAGCCAAAAACCAGGGAGCGAATTTCGTTTTACATTTGAGGGCACGTTTATGGGAGCTTTTGTGCTAGCAGGCCCCGATGCCGGAGTGGTGGAAGTACAAGTGGATGGCGGTTCCTGGCGAAGCGTTAATTTTTACCACCGCCATAGCCGAGGCCTCCATTACCCCCGAACCGTTGTTTTTGCCGAAGACCTGAATGCGGGCTCCCATGTATTGACAATACGGATTAGCAAGGCCACCGACGCGCAAAGTCAGGGACGGGCAATACGGATCATGGAATTTGCTGTCAATGGTCCTCCGACAAAGGACTAAGGGGTGAGAGTCACCGCAATTTTCCCATTGGCACCCGGGGTTGCTTCGATATTCTTGAACGATTGAGCCCATTGTTTGTCGGGTTCACTGACAACGATGGTATACGTTCCCTCGGCAAAGACTTTGGGACGGAATTGTCGACCGTTGATGCGAATTGTGTAAATGACCTCTGCTGTTTTGTCATTAACGACTTGGATGACTGGATTATCGATATCGGTTTCAATCGTCGGTAGGAACGCCACAGCTTTTCGCAGGTAGTTATCGGTCTGGTTAATTGTTTTAGGCCAACCAGGATAGGGCCGCGCTGTGGGGTCAGTCGGATCTGCGAAGCGGGGCCAGCATTCCATTTTTATTGTTCGTTTATCTTTATCCATGATGACGATTCCATACCCGGGCATACCGTTGTGCAATGCCTTAGGCTCTCGTCCCATATCCGGCCCAGGGTTGGTTGCCGCATAAACAGTCACTCGATTACCAAATCCGTCGAAATGCTCACCTTGCCATGGCGGTGCTCCCACGGGACGATTTATTCCAGCAACTTTAGGTTGCCACATTCGCGGGTAAAAATTTGCAATAGAGGGCACGCAAAAGGACCAAATGGAATTATTATGTTCTTCCACTCCGTGGTGTACGATGGTCGCCAAATGCTGGTCTCCGGCTAAGTGAAATGCGAATCCTTTACGCAATGCACTTATCGCTTTATTGCGGCCTGTTTGTGGCCAGCCATTGGAATCGAGATCGGCGATCAAGTACTGCAAACCTCCGCCATGATGTGTAGCCATGTTTGCGAAGATGGTCTGAGACAGAGCCATTTTCATATCGGCCCCCTTCCAGTCGCCGCTCCAGTGTTCCAAAAATGTCAACTGTCGATCGCCTAGTAGCTTTAATCCGGGTACGTCCGCTTTCAAGACATCAAACTCGGGATTGTTAATATGGTCTGGTCGAGCCGTTCCGGTAGGCGGTAGGCGACCGGCACAGCCAGATTTGAACTTGCGGTCTTCTAGGATGGCAAAGCTAATGCGACCATAGGTCATGCTGGTATAGTACACGCCAATGCCTTGGTCGATTTTGGTAGGGTCGTAAGCATCCGGTAAATGACTAGTTTGAGTGCGGTCGACCATCTTCACGAATTCGGCTGGGTGCACATAGCCACCAAAGTGATCTCGGACTGCCTTGCGTCCACCTTCACCCCATACATTTCCCTGAAATACATCGTGGTCATCAGGGATCGTTACGGTGGGAATGTCACGAGTGAGGTCACGGTATGCCCAAGACCAGAGATACCACTTGTAGAGATAATCTAAAAGGATGTTTTGAGTATCCGGGAAAGTTGGGCTGCGACCTTCGTAAAGTTGATCCCCCGAGAAAAACAACACATCGGGCTTGTGTGCTGTGACGTGGTCGGAGACTTCTTGATGAGGGAACCACATGCCGTTTCGCCAGTCGAACGGTTGGCGTCCGATGCCGTGCGAGACATTGTGGTTGCCCGTAAAGCCAGCGACAATGATTTGTTGTTTGTCGACCGGATCTCGCTTGATGGTGCCGGTAAACGCGGAGGTTTGTAACTGGTCACTGCGATCACGGGTTTCATAGATAACTCGATAGGGCGTTGTCTTATTCGAGTCCCAATTATCAATTGCAAACGGTGCGGTATAACCAGGAACAATGATCTTAGTTGTCGCAACACGAACCCACTGGTCGTCTCGCTGGAACTCTAAATGTACTTCTTGAAGGTCGTCTGTACCGATCGGTGCCATTTGTGCGGTCAATTTCAATCGATTGCGACTCAAGGTATGCTGTGCTCCGATTACGGGACCTAAGCGCCGTTGCGAAAACGCAGATATTTTATTTCCCCGCAATTTCCAATCTTGAAACCAAAATCGACATCCAGGTCGGGTAGTGGAGACCTGACCTGGGTGTGAAACAAGTGCTACATTTCCAATAAGACGAGTCGTCTCCGTTTGGTAGGAAAGGCTTTGCACGACATCGCCGCTTGCAATATTGATCAAATCGAGTGTGAGTGTCGCTTGGTCTTGTTCCGGGCGTACAAAACCGTGCAATTGCAACCGGTGTCCCGCCAGCGTATCAACAACAGGAGGAGCAGGTTTGAGGACAGCGCCTTGTTGTCCCAAGGCATAGAATTCAGCCATCACGGTACTTGGTCGATCCAAATGCGATGACAGCGCGACGAGCTTCAGAAAGCGGCCTTTGACGGGTTCGAAAGATATTTTTTGCAGGTCGCCACCGTCAGGCAGCGATCCAGAGGCGAGTGGGTCACCCCAAGTTTCACCGTCATCACTTATATAAAATTCGTATTTTAGGATGCGCCCAGTAACGTTGCTTTTTCGAGGCTGGTAGGCGAAACCATTAATCACATTTGCTTGACCCATATCGATCGAAACGTGATGCGGGTGTTTCGGTTTGGCTGTTTTCCATTGCGTGTGCCAGATTGTATTGTCATTGCCGTCTAGTATATTCGCGGCCGGTGACCCGGTTTCAATACTATCAACATCGACGATTTTCCACTTTTCGCGGTTTAACGTACCGCTGGGTACGTCAGCGACATACTGGAGGGTCCCGAGTTGTTCGAAATCTTGGATGACCAGAGAACCGTTGGGGCGTACGCCCGCGAGAATCCCCGCCCCAGCACCTCGGTACTGGTGAACGATTGCTGCTGCACGGTAGTCCATAGAATCGCCGCCGACCCCGATTAGAAATCCAGCTAATCCATGCGGGTTGACGGACGCGGGATTTTCATTTGCTAGGCCCAGAGTTATATCGAGTTGAAATCGTCCCGCTTGATCGTTTAACCGATGCGTCAGTGTATGCAGGGTGCGAACGCCGAGGCGAGATTCGTCCGCGATGCATTCTAAGCGGCCATCACGCACGGCCCAATCTTGTAAGCGGTTCGCCCAAAACTCGGACCCAGCCCAAGTTCGTGAGTGTGTGGCGGACCAGTTATATGTGTGGTCAGCAGCTGAGGTGGACAAACATAATGTAGCCAAAAAACAAGCGGCGATGGTAGATATTTTCATCATGGTCAATCGTTCGCGTGAAAAGCGAAACATAGAAAGAGTGGAAATTGCAAAAATGTTATTGTGGGCTGCTGGTGGGTACTTCCAAGACAGCCTTTTCCTTGGCATTTGCAATCCCCATTTTAACGAACTTAATTAATTGAGCACGTAAGGCGTCATTGGTTTCTAAGGAAACCGTTATGGTGTTGTCCGTTTTTGTCACACTGATGTTTTGCACAAGTATGTTGGCCATCTTTAAAGCCTCAATCATTTCCGGTTCCGCATTGGGGTTGGATTCGAATTGCCGCACTTGATTTGGCAAGATGCTTTTCCCAAATGACGCAAAAAAGTTAACTTGGGTAAATACATCGATCGTCGATTCCTCATCGGGCGTCATGAGCTCGATGAAGATGGGAGTGTTTGAATCTGGGTTGATAGCAATCGCCGATGAGCTTACCTTTTGCATGAAAGCGACCACGGGTGCCAGTTGAGGTGTCTCCTCGTAAAGTTCATCGAAGGCCCATTCCGGTACGGACTCAAAAACCGATTTTGTTTCTGTCGCGACGACTAGCAGGTTATCTTCGCTCAGAGAAGAGACGAGCTTAGAGAGTGCGTTATCACCACCCAAGCCGGCGACCATTTGCATTAGCTCAGGTTTTGAGCCCAACATGATCGTAGAACTATCTTTGACGTGAATGGCAAGCTCGTCGCTAAAACTGTTCTGCCAGACTTCATACCCATCTTCGTTTATCGCTTCGAACCCACCAGCTTTTAGTTTGGTGATGAGTGAATCCGTATTGGCGTCCTCGAGTAGTGTAATGACAACTCCATACTTAGGAGTTGGAGGTGTCTGTTCATTGGCGGTGTCGGGCATAGGTTCAGCGACGGAATCAGGAGCCGTTGGATTTTCATCGATGGTTTCAGTTGTTATCGCTTGCGGTTCATCAATAATATCATCGTCATCGTGCTCTGGGATTGGAATGCTACCAAGTACCAACACGCGATCGATTTGCGTAACAGCGATTCCGGTCTGGGCTTGTAATTGGCTTAGTGGATTTTGATTGTCTGGGGCGGTGGACAACAAAGCGTCCATGATCGGAGCGACGAGTTTGGAAGCCATGATTTTTGTGGGCCGCGCCAGAACAGCGAACTGGAAATCATCGAGGATAACCGAAGTATCTGCGGAGTTACTGCCATGGATGTTTGTTACTGGTGTCGCGCCCGAAGTGTCGGTTATATCCTCGGTATTTGCAGCAGACAAGTTGTCAACAATTGGCGGCGGCGGCGATGCTTTTTCGTCGGAATCACAACCCGTGAAGAAGAGTACCGTTACAAGCAGTGGCAGAACGTTGAGATAGCGGTAGATGTTGAACATAGTAATAGCGTTAAGGTGAAAAGAGAGAAGTAAACACCGCGAGACACGTCTAGCGGAAATTATTATGGACTGAAATGGTTAAGATTTCAAATCCCCGATGTTTCCTATTACGAGTGCTATTTTTCAGCCGTCAATACGCACCGCAGTCCCAGTGCGTCGTCTTTATGGTCAGCGGGAACGATAAAACGAAAACTGCTAGTCAGCTTTAGCGGTTTATCTTTCCAACTCCCGCCGCGAGCGATGCGGGTTTTATTTTTAGCGTCGATCCAAGCGGAGCCATCTGCGGGCGCTTGATCGTAGTCCTTGTGCCCAGTGTCCAAACACCATTCCCACAAATACCCGTGGATGTCATAGAGTCCCCAGGGGTTTGGTTTTTTAGCCCCGACTGGGGGATCGTTTCCGGCGGCATTTCCGTTGTGCCAGCCGTAGTCATTTAGTTCGTCAACGGAATCACCGAAGCTATAGATCGTTTGAGTTTCTGCTCGAGCGAAATATTCCCATTCGGCTTCTGACGGCAAACGTATGATTTGGTTTCCCTTGATCAATTTTGCTTGTCTCATCAAGAGAGTTGCTTTACGGCAAAAATCTTGTGCCGCGGCAAAGGAGAGCATTTCAACGGAGTTCCGCGGCCCCTTCCATTTAGAAGGGTTACTGCCCATAACCGCTTCCCATAGGTTTTGAGGTATTTCGTAGCGAGCGACGGAAAAGTTATATGCGATGGTTACTTTGTGTTGGGGTTGTTCAAGCGACGCGGCAGTTTTGCCGCCACCCATTTGGAACGTCTTGCTAAAGTGTTTGGTGCCGGGTCCAAGCTCAACGAATTCGCTGTGAAAAACTTTCAGCAGTGCCAATTGGCTGTCGGTTGGTTGTTGTGCCTGCACGGTTGCAGATGCCAGAGTGATCATCGTTGCAATCGTCAGAATGAGGCTGCTAGTCACGGTGTGGATCCTTTAGCGAATCCAATTTGTCCGGTTTGGAATGCGGTGGCCATCGCCAGCGGCACTTGGGCTTCCGCGAGTACTAGTTTGGCCTGATTGGCGACAACAGCAGCTTTCATTTCTTGTTCTACGGCGATTGCCTCTGCTCGACGCTGTTCAGCTTGAGCACGCGCGACGCGGGTATCAGCTTCCGCTTGATCGGCCTGTAATCGCGAGCCGATATTTTCGCCGACATCGACATCGGCAATATCAATCGAGACAATTTCAAAAGCGGTTTGCGAATCTAATCCTCGTTCCAGCACAGCCTTGGTGATCATGTCTGGATTTTCAAGTACAGCGGCATGACCGTCGGCGGATCCGATGGAGGAGATGATACTTTCACCGACTCGAGCAATAATAGTTTCTTCTGTGGCGCCCCCAATCAATTGTGTAAGATTGGTGCGCACGGTAACTTGAGCACGGACTTTGAGTTCGACGCCATTTCGTGCAACAGCACTTAAAAACGTTTTTCCGCTACGTTCGGGATCGGGGCAATGAATAACTTTAGGTTCGACACTGGTGCGAACAGCGTCCACGACATCGCGGCCTGCAAGGTCGATCGCGGCGGCTTGATCAAATTCGAGATCGATGCCCGCACTTGAGGCAGCAACTAATGCATCCACCACCCGTAATATATTCCCGCCGGCTAAGTAATGTGCTTCAAGTCGTTTAGTGGTGACAATTCGGCCGTCGTGAACAGTATCGCCGCGGGCGTTCGCTTCGGTCGGCAGATTAGCCTGAACCGCTTGGATTTTAGCTCGCATCATGGCTTTTTGATTTACTTGTCGGAACCCCATGGTTACTAGTTCAAGTAATCCAATTTGCGCCCCACAATTAAAGCCTTCAAACCACAGCGCGCCGTATTTTAATGCGATGATGAATAAGGACACCCCAAAGATGCCGATAAACCCAAAGATAACGGTCCATATGGATTCCGAAAGTGCTAAAACAAAAATATGTTCCATGATCAAATCCTCTAAAAAATGTCTACTCCTAAATGATACTCTATAATGAATAACGATGTGTACCGTTTATCTGTCAAAAGAGCTCAGCTTTTTCAGTTTCGAGGTTAAAAATGCCGAAGGTGTTCCAGATGAAATGGCGCTGGAGTTTGTTTGTTATAGCGAGTCTAGTGTTTATTGCTGGTTGTGGGGCCCGTGAATCCAATGAGGCCGCGGCAGGAAATACGGAGCAGTTTACCACCGACGGTAAGTCACTGACGCCAGTGACATTACAGTTGAATTGGTTTCCGGAAGCGGAGCATGGTGGTTATTATGCGGCGCTGGTACACGGATTTTTCGCTGACGAAGGATTGGATGTAGAAATTATCCCCGGCGGGCCGGGAAGTCCAGTGATTCAAAAATTGGTTGTAAAACAAGCAACGTTTGTGGTTGGTAACGCAGATCAAGTACTGACTGGAAGAAACCAAGAAGCGGAAGTCATAGCGCTGTTTGCCCCAATCCAGATGAGTCCGCGGTGCATCATGGTGCATGCGTCTTCTGGAATTGAAACACTCGATGAACTGCAAAATATGACGGTAGCCTTAAGTGCAGGTCGAGCGTTTGCTTTGTACATGCAAAAACACTTATCGCTAGAAGGTGTCCGAGTGGTCGGTTATCCGGGCAGCATGGCTGTGTTTTTGAACGACAATAGTTTTGCCCAGCAAGGATACGTGTTCAGCGAACCATTTATTGCTAAGCAGCAAGGCGGTGACCCGCACGTATTGATGGTTTCCGAATTAGGATTTAATCCCTATGCGAGTTTGTTAATAACTCGTAGCGATACAGTTGATACTAAGCCCGAGTTGGTTGCAGCAATGGTGCGTGCTAGCAAGCAAGGCTGGCAAACGTACCTCGAGTCACCCGAGAAAACTAATGCGGCGATCCATCAACAAAATGAAGAGATGGGGTTGGAGATTCTAGACTACGGCGCTACCGTGCTTCAGGACTTGTGCCTGCCGGACGCGATGCCCTCGGCACAGTTAGGCGACATGACGTTGCAGCGTTGGACGCAACTGCGAGACCAATTAGCAGAAATCGACCTTGTTGATGAAAATCTGGATGTTACCAAGGCGTTTACGACAGCCACGGATCACGAATAGACAATCTACGCGCCACCCATTTCCGCTGCCCCTAACTTTCCAGAGACCGCCTCAACTGGAGGATAATCTTCTCTGGCCATGTGTGGTCCAGCTACAGTACTAGCGGCGCCTTGTCCGTGCGAATGGGGGTCATCGTAGTGCAAGGATGTATAGTCGACATTATTGTCTTCTTGGAACATATGCAATGTTTGAGTTGGAAATGCAAATTGGATATCAAGTTTTTCGGCAAGCTTCATCACATCAATAAGCAAACGATGTCGCTCACGTAGTTCTGTCGGCCAATCGTCGCATTTAAAAAACATANNACACCTGAAAATAATCTTTACGCGTATAAGGATGCCGGCGAATGATCTCGCGAATTCCTTCACAAAATGCGTCTATTTGCTCGGGAGTTGTGTCATATTGGACGCCGATGGAAGTGCTGAAGCGGCGGAATTGGCGGCGGCCCATGTTGTCTACAACCGAAGTGGTTAAGCGGCTATTGGGCAAGGTAATCAGCGAGTTATAAAAGGTACGCACTCGAGTACTGCGCATGCCAACGTTTTCAACCGTACCTTCGACACCATCAGAAACAATCCAGTCGCCGATTTCAAACGGACGATCGGCCAAGACGGTAAGTGAACCAAACAGGTTGCTAAGTGTGTCCTGAGATGCAAATGCAAGAGCCGCACCCCCAAGTCCTAGACCACCAACGATGGCGGTTACTTCGAGGTCAAACACGTCTGCGAAAAAGATGATACCAGTACAAACGGCGAAGGTCTTGAAACATTTTTGGATAAGCGGAACGAGCAAATCGTCAAATTTTGTTTTTGTGCCAAGTGCTTTGCGTGCAACAAACCCAGCGACCCAATCAATGATGCGAAAGGTTGTCCAGACAGCGGCAAATACGGTAAATAGTTTCAACCCGACGGCGAGCACTTTCATCAGCAATTCGGGGAAGCCAATGATCCATGAACCGTAGTACCATGTCGCCGCTTGTGCCAGTAAACCAATTGGCTTCCAAACTTTTCGCTCTGCGAGTTTATCCGATTCGGTATCTCCCAGGCGACTATCTTTTCGAACGAACCGTACTAAGGCGCTCAATACGAACCGAGCAGCCACATCGACAAACAAACCTAAGAACACTAATACAAAGCAACTGATCCACTGGTAGTGCTCCATCCACGCTTGACCATCTTCCGTTTTCAGCGACTTGGGCATCATTTCACGATACGCATCCCTGAGGAATTGGTATCTTTCCAATTCGTTTTCATAGCCATTTGTTTTCTTCGGAACGATGGCATTACTGTCTAACGCTGTACTCTCATCGTCGGCGTTTGCACTGCTAGTGGAGGGCCCCAATCCGGGAATAAGTTGAGCTTGTACGGTCGTTGCACAACTGCAAGCCAGCCACAAGAGAATTAGATACTGAAAAGATTGTAGGGGCATCCGCCGCATTGTATGTTCCGCTTGGTAAACAAAAGGGTGTCTTTAACGCTGCGAAGTATATCACTGCAACGGGCATTAAATACAGACCGATTATCGCTCGAGCTGAAAAGTCCATCGAGCGAGTAGGGTGCGGCTGATCACAGCAACAGCGGTGACCATAGTCACACCGAGCAGAGAAGATAGAAAAATCGACGCAAACAGAATCTCAGTTTGAAAGTTTTGGCTGCTCATAAAGATGTAATATCCTAGCCCCTGCTCATCGATTCCATGACCCGCCATGTATTCGCCAATAACGGCGCCAACAATCGTTAAGCCACTGGAGATCTTTGCTCCGGTGATTAAATAGGGGATTGCATTGGGTAACCGAACCTTGAACAGAACTTGGTGTGGCGATGCTTGATACAAGGTCATTAGATCTAACAAACCTTTATCAACACTGCGGAGGCCTGTCGTTACGTTTGTCACGATGGGAAACAGGCTAATCACTGTGACGATAACAACAATACTGGCCATGCCGCCACCAAACCAAATTATGATCAACGGGGCGATCGCAACGATTGGAACGGTTTGCAAAAAGATCATGTACGGGTATGCACCTAGGCGAGCAATTTTTGATACGGAGAACAACAAGCCGAGTGTCGTTCCGATTACCAAAGCCAAGGCAAATCCCGAAATGGCTGCTTGTGCGGTTATCAGCGTTGCACTTAATAAATCGTCTATTCTTTTGAAGCTTTCGGTTCCAATTTCCCAAGGACTGGGCAGTATAATTCGCGGGATATCCCATTTCCAGTCCGCGATTTGCCACAGAGCTAAGAGCAACAGCAGAAATAGAATTGGGTAGATGATTACCGAATTCGAGGGTTTTGTTTTCATAAACCCTCCTGCAGGATACGAGTCACTGCGGCCGTCTTTTCCAGAAACAGGGGTGTGTTGCGGATGGCTGGGACTCGATCAGCGGGCAAATTAATATCAACATCACCGCACAAGGTCCCGTTAGCGTTGAGCACTAACACTCGCTGACTTAGATAAACCGCCTCGGCGACATTATGGGTTACGAACAAAACCGTCATTTGTTGCGAGCACCAGATATGCAGCAGTTCTTGATTCAGTTGTTGGCGCAGTATTTCATCGAGTGCAGCAAATGGTTCATCGAGTAGCAACACGGTGGGATTTGTTATCAAGGCACGAGCAATGGAGACTCGCATCCGCATCCCTCCCGATAGTTCCCGTGGATACTTGTCGATATCAGCAGCCTCAAGCCCGACGAACTGTGCAATCTGTAGTACAAGTTTAGACTGGTTCTCCGTAGATTGTTTGTTGAGTTCAAGTGGTAATTGAATATTGCCAGCAACACTCCGCCACGGTAACAGCGTCGGATCTTGAAACACAAAAGCTGGTTGTTTACCTTCAAGCTGGACCGTTCCGGTGGTTGGGTCGGTGAGTCCAGCGACACAGCGCAGCAAAGTAGACTTGCCACAGCCCGATGGTCCGACAATGGATACCCATTGACCAGCGGGGATGTTGCAGGAAACAGAGTCCAATACAGTGGCGCTGCCATACTGCATATTCAGATTATCAATTGTGATGGCAGAATTTTGTGACATAGAAATAGGTGCAGTCATGGGCGTGGGGCTTTGCGGAAACGTTTATGGAACCACTATAATAGTCACATCATAGACAAACTAGCTATGCTTTTGGCAACATTCAATAATCATGACAGACCCTCTTCCAAAACGAATTGACATTCAAGGTGATTGGCCGTCTGAACTTGCGGCGGTTGATATCGGAATTATTATTATCGACCATGGTTCACGCCGTGAAGAAAGCAATCAATATGTAATTACAGTCGCGGCGGATTTCCAAAACTCCGAGGGTTATAGAATTGTTGAACCGGCTCATATGGAACTAGCTCAACCGGACTTGGCTGTTGCTTATGACAAGTGTGTTAGCCAAGGGGCAAAATATATCATTGTGCACCCCTATTTCTTAGCTCCAGGCCGTCATTGGCATGAGCACATTCCGCAACTCGCGTCGGCAGCAGCAGCCAGTCATCCACAAACGAGCTGTGTGGTCACAGCACCGCTAGGAATCCACAGTGCCATGTTACAAATCATTGCCGACCGAATCGACCAATCGTTGTAACGGCACAGAGCTGGATCAGTTTTTAGTGCACACGTTGTCCGGGGAGGGCGCCATCGTCGATGGCCAGCATGAATACTTCTTCGCCCCCTGGACCCGCGGCAGCAATCATGCCTTCACTGAGGCCAAACCGCATTTTTCTTGCGGCTAAGTTGGCTACCATGATGACGAGCCGTCCTTCTAAATCTGCTGGATCGTAAGCTTGTTTAATACCCGCGAAGACTTGGCGAGTTTCATTCCCACCTAAGCTGAGTGTTAACTTCAACAACTTATTGGCTTCTTCGATATGTTCGGCTTTGACCACCCGCGCAACTCGCAGATCGACTTTCATAAAGTCATCAAAGCTAATTTCATCGGTCAACGGTTCATCTTTAAGCGGTTGATCGCTATCGGAATACGGGTGGTCTACGGTAGATTCCGCCGCCGCATCATCCGTTTCGGGAAGTTCTTGCTTATCCTCGGTAGATTCCGCAGGTGGGTTCGCCACAGATTCCGTAACGTCATCCGCTTGAGCGTCGTTTTCTTCACGTGTTTCATCAATCATAGTTTGGAGGTCTTTCTCTTCGAGTCGTTTTAGCATGTGTTCAAATTTAGCAACGGGACTTCCCGTTAGCGGTGTTTTGGCTTGTTCCCAGCTAGTGAGTTGTTCGCCGAGCAGGGAATTTGTTTTTTCGACGAGGTCCGGCAGTACCGGACTAAGGTAGATAATGATCTGTCGAAACAGATTAATGGCGACGGTGCAGATGTTTTGTAATTCATCCTGTCTGTCGGGATCTTTCCGCAACTTCCAAGGCTCATGTGTTTCCACATAGGGGTTTGCTCGGTCGGCCAGTTCCATAATGAGTCGCATGGCTAGATTGTAATTGCACGCTTCATACGCCTCGGCAATTGCATCTCCGGCCTCTGCTGCTTGGACAAATAGCCCGCCGTCATCTGGATACTCAGCAGCCAAACCAAGTTCTTGAACGAATTTAGCAGTCCGGCTAGCAAGGTTGACGACTTTGCCCACCAGGTCGGAATTGACTTTGGCAACAAATTCGTCAATGTTGAGGTCCAAGTCGTCAACTTTTCCATTCAACTTGGAAGCATAAAAATATCGGAGGTATGTGGGGTCGACATGCTTGAAATAGGTTTCAGCTTTGATAAATGTACCGTCGCGTTTCGACATCTTTTTACCATCTACGGTAAGAAACCCATGGATATGTACTTTTGTTGGCAACGTGTAGTCGGCGACCTTAAGCATCGCAGGCCAAAAAAGCGTGTGGAAATAGGTGATGTCCTTGCCGATGAAGTGGTGGATTTCAGTGTCGGCGTTTTTCCACCATGAGTTCAAGTCACTGCCGGTGCGATCGCAATATTGTTGGGTAGAAGCGATGTATCCAATAGGTGCATCCCACCAAACAAACCAAAAGTGACCTGGATGATCGGGTATTTCAAAACCAAAATAAGGAGCTGGTCGTGAAATATCCCAATCTCGTAACGGTTCGTGCAGAAAATGTCCTTGCAGATAGTTTGCAATCTCCGTTTGTAAATGCTCTCCCGATTGTGACCAGTCCGACAGAAACTCGTGCAACTGTTCGATCATAATAAACAGATGGTCAGCGGATTTTTCAATGGGAATTGAGCCCGTTAGGGTGCTGGTTGGATTCTTGAGTTCGCGGGCACTGTAGGTCGCTCCGCATTGATCACAGCTATCACCGTATTGCTCTTCGGCATCGCAATGAGGGCAGGTGCCTTGGACAAATCGATCAGCCAAGAAAATGCCCTGTTGGTCGTCAAATAATTGTGTGACTTCACGCTGTTCGACAAGCCCAGCGTCTTGAAAAGCTTGCCAGAACTCTTTGCACAGGTCATAGTTCTCAGGACAATTTGTGCTGCCATAATTATCAAACTCAATTTGGAAATCGGCGAAATCCCGCATGTGTTCCTGTTGAATTTGTTCGATCCACTGCTCGGCAGAACATTGAGTACGTTGGGCGCTCATCATGATCGCCGTGCCGTGTGTGTCATCGGCACATATATAGATGCATTCATTGCCGCGCAGTTTTTGAAACCGCACCCAAATATCAGTTTGGATATATTCCACGAGATGGCCAATGTGAATCGGACCATTTGCGTATGGCAGGGCGGAGGTTACGAGTATGCGACGGGGTGTAGACATGTGGGCACTAAAGAGAAACTGGTTTCTTTGCTCCGTCATTGTATCGAAGAGCGCAAGTTTGCAAAACCGCAGTAGGTGATGGTGGCTGTTTTGACGTGTTGCTGTAGAAGCAGTCTCAAGACGGTTAGTTTTTACCGGTAGAAAAAATCAAACCACCAATTTATGCGAATTAGACAAGCGGGTCTACGACCCGAATGTTTAGGGAGAAGCAAACTCTAAACTGTGCGTCGCTGCGGCTTGCCCATATTTAACTTGCAGCGCCGGCAACATGCACTGGCATATATTGTTCCGCAGCACGCCCTACTTCTTCGGAACCGCGGCGTTGCCCGTAGGTTGGCCAAGCGGAGATGCCATCGAGCTCAGGCATCAATTCGACGAGCTGACTAACGAGCGTATCGGCAAAAGCTTGCATGCTTTCGCAATCAGCGTTTTCTTGGATCGAGACGGCACTTTTCATGATACGAATCAATTGTGCTCGTTGCTGAATCGGGCTGGCGAGTCCTTGACCGGGAACATCAATCAGATCTTTGACGGGTACATCAAGTGCATTGGCCCAGTTTGTTAGTTCGGTAAGAGTTAGATTTGCCGTTGGCTTTTCCTGCTTGCGTAGTGTACGCACATCGACTCCGGTATGGCGAGCGACACTGCGGAGCGACATTTCTTGCTGTTGTCGTACAAGAGCGATGCGGTTAACCGTTTGATCTGCTTGGTCGACGTCTTTGGAAAAACGCTTTGGTTTAGCTGCCGAATTGGCTTTAACGCGTTTCGCTACTATCGTGGAGCGCAAGGAAGCAGGTGCGATGGCTTCTAGTAAATTGAAGTTGATGTCGACGGTCGCCATAGGTGAAGTCCTTTGTAGTTTTGAATGCGAAATTTGCCCCGTTCGCAATTCTTCTATTTCTATTTGTGCATGTTGGATGCTTTAGCTCCTCCGCGCGTTCCCTACAAAACGGATAATTTGTCAAAAAACTCTAAAAACATCGCGCAGCGGGCTTTCGGTTTTCTGGTAGACAGCTTCGCTGGTAAACCACATACTTACTGTGTCAGCCGTAGAACGGTGAAAACACAATATTTAAGGGAAAACACGTGGCATCTGAATCTAAAAGCTCCGCAAAGGGTCCCGATTTCAGTAAAAACGGTGGTTTACTGCCAGCTATTGCTCAGGACTCGAAAACACATCAAATATTGATGATGGCGTATATGAACGAAGAGGCGTACCGCGAGACTAACGAAACGGGCACGGCTGTTTATTACAGTCGTAGCCGTGAAAAACTATGGCGCAAAGGCGAAGAAAGTGGCCATGTGCAAAAAGTAGAGAAGATCTATGTGGACTGTGATCGTGATACGATTTTATTAAGCGTCGAACAACAAGGAGTCGCTTGCCACGAAGGATACCGGAGTTGTTTTTTTCGAGAAGTGACTGCCTCGGGCCTGCAAGTGATTGCTGAGCGCGTCGTTGATCCGGCAGACGTCTATAAATAAAACTACCACCAGTCTTTCATCATGCGCCAGAGTACTGATAATAGAGTTTCAGCATTGCAACAATCAAAAGCAAACTAATATATAGCGAGATAAGAAGATGAGTGCAGAAGCCCGTGTAGAAGAACTTGGCCTAGAATTACCAACCGCTCCCAAGCCTGGTGGCGTATACAAACCTGTTTTAATCACCGGCAATATGTGCTACGTGTCCGGACACGGTCCTCTCAAGGTGGATGACACGATGATGACGGGAAAAGTTGGCTCGGAAGTGGATGAAAAATACGGCTATGATTCCGCTCGACAAGTCGGCCTTGCGATTCTAGCAACGTTACGAGCAAATATCGGAAGCCTCGATCGAGTACGTTGTGTCGTTAAAACTCTCGGCATGGTGAATTGTACGGCAGAGTTTTCCACGCACCCCCAAGTCATCAATGGCTTCAGCGATTTAATGGCTGAAGTCTTTGGTCCCGACAACGGTGTCGGTGCTCGCAGTGCGGTCGGCATGGGCTCGTTACCGGGGAATATTACCACGGAAGTGGAAGTCATTTTTGAATTGAATGACAGCGAGTAAGACCGCTAAGCTATCCGAATCGAAACATTGTCGGCGTGTACTACACACCTAGTAGTTTGCCGTTGTGGTTGGCAGCGATCGCTTGGACAATTGTATCGCGTATCGCGTCTGCTTCTTCCCCCGTCATGGTGGCATCACCGCGGCGGAATTTTACGTTGAATAAAACCCGCTTCGTATTCGCTCCGTCTTGGTCAGGTGCGCGATATGTTTCCTGATAACCGACGACCTCTAAGGCTTCCCCAGCGGCTTGTTCGACAGTCGCTTGGAGTTGGTCCCAGCGTACCGACTCCTGTAGCACAACATTGAGGTCCCGCGATATTGCTGGGAAGGCACTGAGATCTTGATGTTGTGGAATGAGCATAGCTAAATTGACCAAAAGGTCCATTTTTAATTCTGCGACTATCGCAACGGTCTTCAGCGAAAATGCTTTGAGTCCGGGCTTGGATACTTGGCCTAGGAATCCCAGTGTTTCATCTCCAAGCAACAAGGTGCAGCGTTGCTGGTTGTCCAGTAATCCATCAAATACTTCTCCGGCAACTGCTACGGATAAAGGAGTAGTGATTTTGAGTTTAGCCAGCAAGGCTTCAATGACACCTTTGAGATGATAAAAATCACCGCTACTGGTGAGGCCGATCGTCTTCTGTTCTTGAGGTAAACCTTCAGCTTGAGGTAGATAGATTTTCGCCGTTTCGAATAACTCAACGGCGGGATTTGCCAACGATTGGTTGATTCGTCGTACTTCTAATAGGCTAGGGGCTAAACTTGTACGCAGGGCATCCGCACCTTGTAGCATTGGTGAAATGGTACGCAATGGACTAGCGGTTGCCCACGGGTTGAATTGTTCCGTCCAAGCGAGTGGTACAACAGACCCAGTCAGGGACTCGTCAAAGCCCGTAGCTGTCAGCGTGGTACGGATAACTTCAGCCACTCGGTCTTCGTCGCTACGAAACGAAGCGGCCATCGGCACTCCCACATCTTCGGGTATTTTTTCATAGCCGTGGATGCGGGCGATTTCTTCAAGTAGATCACATTCACGCGTGAGGTCCCGCCGCCAAGTTGGTGGGGTAACGGTGATGGATTCTGATGTGCTAGCGGATTCGACATTTCCTAAGGCGATTAAGATCGAGCGAACTTCTTCAGCGTCAATTTTGATTCCGAGAATTCTCTCAACCTGAGACAATCGCAATACAACCGGTTCCGCTTGCCAAGTTGATTCACCGGCTTCTATGACACCCGTGTCCAATGTGCCGCCACAGTGTTCGAGGATTAATTCGCAGCAGCGTTGACTGGCCCAATCGACACCGGCGGGATCCAGCGCTCGTTCAAAGCGATAAGAAGATGGGCTATACAAATTTAATGCGCGAGATGTTGCGCGAATTGACATCGCTGTAAAATCAGCGGATTCGATAAGTACGTCAACGGTTTGCTCATTGACTTCAGTTTCAGTTCCGCCCATCACTCCGGCAATGGCGATGGACTTGGCGCCATCTGCGATGACACACATCTTGGCTTGTAATTCATATTCTCGGTGATCGATCGCTTCGAATTTCTCACCCTGCTCTGCCGCTCGAACATGGATTTGTCCACCGACGAGTTTGCCGAGATCGAAGGCATGAAGTGGTTGACCGGCTTCCATCAAAACATAGTTAGTAATGTCCGCGACGTTATTGATAGGTTTCCAATCTCGATTGATCGGCAAGAAAACGGTTCGCAACTGATCCTGCATCCACGTTGGGCTGTCTTTAATGGTGACGCCGCGGATGATCCTTGCGGTGTAACGCGGGCACAACTCAGGGGCAGTAATGGAAACACTAAAGCCGGTATTAACGTCAGGTCCGCTGGCATCCGGTTGTGGGTTTGGCAGTGTTAACGCTTGGTTATAAAGGACTGCAATTTCACGAGCTACGCCGATGTGTCCTAAACAGTCGGGTCGATTACTGGTTACTTCGAGATCAATGGCGATATCGCTGCCGACGGGTTCCGAACCTTCGTGGTTGAGGCCGGACATAGCGAGCCGATCTTCCAGCTCTTCTCGATCCATATCGAGTGCAACGTATTGTTTAAGCCAGTCCCAGGAAACGAGCATGATTCAGGATCACTTTGTAATAAAAGGCAATAAAAGTGTATTGATAATAAAATTAGAATTGTGCGAGGAAACGCACGTCATTTTTGTAAAATTCACGAATGTCGGTGACGCCATGACGTCGCATACAGAGGCGTTCGACTCCTAGACCAAAGGCAAACCCAGTAACTTCTTCGGGGTCATAACCAACGGCCTTGAGCACATTGGGGTCAACCATCCCTGCACCGCCAAACTCAACCCACTGACCATTCCAATAATAATCGGCTTCAACACTTGGCTCGGTGAAAGGGAAAAAGGAAGGTCTAAAGCGAATAGTAACATCGTCGCCGAGGTAACTTGTCGCAAACAACCGTAGAACGCTTTTTAAATCTGCCATGGAAACGTCGGTGTCAATCATCAAACCTTCGATTTGATGGAACATCGGATAATGTGTTGCATCAGCGGTATCGGGGCGATAGACGCGGCCGAGTGAAATAATGCGGATCGGCGGCGCCGTTTTTTCCATGACTCGTATTTGAACTGTACTCGTCTGGCTGCGGAGCAACAATCCGACAGGGTCTTTATCGCCGCTGATAGCATCGGCAGTGGCCAAATAAAAGTTTTCCAGCGGATCTCGAGCGGGATGGTCGTCGGGGATATTTAGTGCGACAAAATTGTGCCAGTCATCTTCAATTTCGGGGCCATCGACAATGGAGAATCCAAGGCGGCCCATAATATCTTTTAATTCTTCGATGGTTTGCGTAATGGGATGGACAGTGCCACAGCGAAATGTGTCGCCGGGTAACGATGCATCAAATTGGTTGCTCGCGGTACTGTCACTGTCTGTATTATCGCTGCGCTGTTGGGCTGCTTCAAAGGCCGCTTCGATACGACCCTTGGTAGCGTTAAATGCCTTGCCCGCCGTCGGCTTGTCTTCCCGCTCAATGGAACCCATTTGTTGTTGAATGGATTTGAGTCGACCTTTTTTCGCTCCTAGAAAGGTAACGCGAGCCGCTTCTAATGCTTCAGTGTCGGCAGCTTCGCCAAAAGCGGATTCCGCTGCGGTGCCCAAATCGTCGAGCTGATCAAGGAAATCTTGCAATGCCATAATGGTTATTATTGAAAGGGAATGTAGTTCTATCGGTAAATGATATAAGAAAAGGAGAGAAAAGTCGTGCGACTTGCCTCTCCTGTTCGAGTGCGGTACTTATTGTGCGAAATCTAAGTGCTATGCGGCAAGAGCAGCTTTGGCAAGTTCGACAACGGCATCAAATGCTGCTGGGTCATGAATCGCCATTTCGCTAAGTGATTTACGGTCTAATTCAATTTCGGCTTTATTCAAACCATTAATGAATTGACTGTAGCGGAGGTCATGAGCGCGGCAGGCGGCATTGATTCGAGTGATCCACAAGCGGCGGAAATCTCGGGCTCGGACTTTACGGTCACGGAAGGAATATGCACCGGAGCGGACGAGTGTTTCTTTGACTGTCCGAATCAGGTGGTTACGACCCCCTGTGTTTCCTTTGGCTCGTTTGAATAGACGTCTTTTGGCTTTGGTACGCGCGGCACCTTTACGAGTTCTCATTTTCTTATTCCTTGCTTTCGCAGTGGGTTACGTCAGGCCTTTTCCATATACAAAGTGTGTTTATGCACTTTAGGAAAACGTTCTACTGCCCACGCAACGGAGTAAATTATTCTTGGTTGTCAAATTGCCTTGTTTGAATATCAATCTAGATATTCGGGAAACACAAGCGTGTTTTTCCCGCTGCGGTGAAGCTGCAGGAGTTGCGAAATCAGTTGCTGTAGCCGTTGAGAGCACGAGCAATTTTCTTTTCGTCAACAGTGGCTTGAACCGTCGTTCCACGTAGATTACGTCTACGTTTTTTGGAAACGGCTCCAGCTAAGTGGCTTGTACCAGCACTACGGTGCTTCGCTTTGCCTTTAGCAGATAGTCGAAAACGCTTCTTGGTTCCCTTATGGGTCTTTTGTTTTGGCATTGTTTTTCTATCTAATTACGGTTTACTTAAATAATCCAAGGGGGAAGCTAGCTATTGTAGACGCGTCCTAAATATTCGAAAAGGGGTAAAACAACACAGAATAGCGATGAAAACCTAGCAATGGTGTTTAGGGCGTCTAAAACCATGCCCTATTTCCCATCCTCGCCATTAGCGAGATCTTGTAACCCCTGATCTCGCAATTTGATTTGGTCTAGTGTGCCTTGCACATTTGATTTGATGTTCTTGATCGATGTCGCTGGGTTTTCCGACGGCGCAGGTTGGCTTTCCACTGCAGCGTTGGTTTCTACCGGTTGGTCATCACAGCCTGTGATCGAAATGATGGTCGTCAGCGCCGCGATGGCAATAAGCTTGTATATAAGTGGTTTCATTGTAAATACCTTCAAATGTTTTGAGAAACATGGACGATGTTTTTGATGTTCAAGACGTTCAGACAGTAGTTTTCTGTGGTAAAGAGCAAAGCGACCTTACCCAAATTACTACCTAATACTATACTCCACCAGTAACGCTGAGCAACAACGCTTAAACGGTAAGTTCATTTTTTGTAGCGATGAACGCGTTTGTTCAACAAATATATTATAGAAGGCTTGCGCCATGCTTACGGTATCCTTACCTGACGGTTCCACTCGAGAATATTCTGAATCAACCACCCCTGGCCAAGTAGCCGCAGAAATTGGTCCTGGCTTGGCCAAAGCAGCCATGGCAGCCGCAGTCGATGATACGATTGTTGGCTTAGACTTTGTTATCGACGATGGCCAAAGTGTTACATTACGAATTCTGACCAAAAAAGACCCAGAAGCACTGGGTGTTATGCGCCATTCGGCAGCACACATAATGGCCCGAGCGATTATGAAGTTATTTCCCGGCGTGCAACTAGCGTTTGGCCCGACGATCGAGAATGGTTTTTATTATGATTTTGATCTTGAGCACGTATTAAGCGAAGAAGATTTTGAAGCAATCGAAGCCGAGATGAAAACGATCATCAAGGCGAACGAGGTTTTTGAGCGGATTGAAACCACGCGTACCGCCGCCCTCGAAATTGTGGAAGATCTTGCTCAAGAATACAAAGTCGAGCACATAACCGAGGGCCTAGCGGACCATAATCAATTGTCGTTTTATCGTCAGGGTGAATTTATTGACCTGTGTCGCGGCCCGCATATCCCCTCCGCCGGTGCTGTAGGTGCATATAAATTATTAAGCGTAGCCGGTGCCTACTGGAAAGGCGACTCCAGCAACAAACAGCTACAACGGGTATATGCGACGGCGTTTTTTAACAAAGAAGATCTCGCAGAACATTTGGTTCTTATCGAAGAAGCAAAACGCCGTGACCATCGCACATTAGGTAAACAACTCAATCTGTTTACGATTAGTCCACTCGTTGGCGCCGGCTTGATTTTATGGCAACCCAAAGGAGCGATTATACGCAGCACGCTGGAAAATTTTATACGCGATGAACTCCAGAACCGTGGCTACCAACCAGTCTATACACCGAACATTGGCAAAGTAGATTTGTATGAGAAGTCGGGACATTATCCGTATTACAAAGACAGCATGTTTGCGCCAATAAAAATGGAAGATGGCAAAGAGTACTTACTCAAGCCAATGAATTGCCCGCATCACATTATGATTTATAAAGCCAATCCGCGAAGTTATCGCGAATTGCCTTTACGGTTGGCGGAATTCGGAACGGTCTACAGAAATGAGCAGTCGGGAGAATTAAACGGGATGACGCGAGTTCGCGGTTTCACGCAAGACGACGCGCATATTTTCTGTACAGCCGATCAAGTTCCTGCTGAGTTTATGGGTTGTATAGAGATGACGCAGTTTGTGCTGAAAAGCCTGGGACTGGATAACTACCGCGTTCGTTTAGGGTTTCGTGATCCGCAAAGTGACAAATATGTTGGTTCACCTAAATTGTGGGATCATGCGGAAAAGTCACTGATTGAAGTTTGCCAAACATTGGGAATCGAGGCTGAGTGTGAAGAAGGCGAAGCGGCGTTCTATGGTCCGAAAGCAGATTTCGTGCTGACCGATTGCCTAGGTCGGGAATGGCAACTTGGTACGGTTCAACTGGACTACAATTTACCAAGTGAAGAACGTTTTGCTTTGGAGTATGTTGGCACAGATAACCTGTCCCATATTCCGGTCATGATTCATCGTGCACCGCTAGGGTCGATGGAACGGTTTATTGGAATGTTGATAGAGCATTTTGCCGGCGCTTTCCCGCTATGGCTCGCACCAGAACAAGTACGCGTTTTGATCGTAAGTGAGAAATTTGAAGAGTATGGCCGACAGGTCGAACAGCAATTTAAAGCGGTAGGATTACGCGTGGGCACGGACTTTCGAGCAGAGAAGATTGGCGCGAAAATTCGTGATGCACAGCTTGAATTAATCCCCTATATGCTTATTCTTGGTGGCCGTGAAATGGAATCGGGCCAAGTGTCTATTCGTGATCGTATTGATGGCGATTTGGGAGCGGTGCCGATTGCCGAAGCGATTGCCAAACTACAGACCGAGATAACGGATCGGGTTGTTCGCCAGTCATTTAGCGGTAGTGCAGGATTTGTGGCCAAAGGGTCGCAAAACGAGTACTAGAAGGGGCAACCAATGCTCACAAATGGCCTAAAAAACGTCAGTGAGAATTGATGTTTTTTGTATTCCCGCTTCCCCATCTAAACAAGTTATCTATAGAATAAAGGAATAGTGGAATCGTTTGTTCCACTGAGCTGTTTCATGTTTCACAAAAAGGACACCCATCATCGATCGCAACGCACCTCGTGTTAATGACTATATTCGAATTTCACCCATCCGCGTCATCGACCATGATGGGGAACAACTAGGAGTTATTGAGACTGACCGAGCTAAAGAAATTGCCATTGAAGCTGGTCTAGATTTAGTCGAAGTCGCTCCTAATGAAGATCCGCCAGTTTGTCGAATTATGGACTACGGTAAATACAAATACGAGAAAAAGAAAAAGGCGAACAAGAACACGGCTCATAGTTCGAAAACAAAAGAAGTACGCTTGCGACCCAAGACGGGAAAACATGACATTGATTTCAAAGTAAATCAAGCTAAGAAGTTTCTTGAGCACAAAGATAAAGTTCAAATCACCGTACAGTTCCGCGGACGCGAGATGGCGCACATCGATGAAGGTCGTAAAGTTATGGACGATGTCGTCAATGAATTGGCCGAGCATGGAAAAATCGAACAGCCGCCGGTACAACACGGGCGCCGTATGACTTGCATGATTGTGCCTAACAGGTAGATCGCGAAAGCCTGGCCTACCATCTATGACACATTGATCAATCGAGTAGTTTATCAATAGCAGCGATTGTATTGCTGGCCATTGAATTTGCATCACGACGGGCGGAAATGTTCTTACGTCCCAGGCCGCCATACTCTGCCAAGCTTGTTGGGTTTTCAAGAAGTCCATGTAATAATTGCGCTAAGGCTGTTGTATTGCCAGGCTCAAACAAGATACCGCCTTCAAGGTCGGTCAACATTTCTGGGAACACACCATGTTCCGGTAAAACAACGGGTACACCCGCTGCCATCGCTTCGAGTGCAAACAAACCTTTGGGTTCTTGATAAACCGTTGGTACACAGAGTAGATCGATGTTGTTAAGCAATCGTTGTTTCTGAGCACGATCCACCGTGCCTAAATCTTCGTAGTCGTTTTCTAACCCAGCGGCGTCCAGTTTGGCGAGTTCGGCAGTAGCGTATTCTTGATTTGTTGCGCCGCGCCAACCGGCTAACAGTAATTGGATATCCTCCGTGTTGGCCAGCTTTTTCAACTGAATGAATGCGTCGACGAGAACATGTAATCCCTTTTCCTTTGACATCCGCGCCAAATAACCGATGGTTCGGGGCTTGGATGTATCGCGTGGTTGTGGATCAGGTAATGCGGTGAGGTCGAGGCCTAGCGGTACTACTTGTATTTTGGATACGGGGATTTCAAACAAGTCACTTACCACATCTTGATAGAACTTGCTATGTACAATGAAGCCGTCGACTTGCTTGGCTAAGTCCCGCATGAGTTTCAATGTTTGGCTTTTATAAGGTTCTATCAAGTCTTGCAAGAAGATGTCGTCGCCTTGTAGTGTGACAAGCACGGGTATGTCGTGTTGTCGGATGGATGTGATACAGCCTCCGATTAAAAGATTGCTCAGGATGACAACACTTGGTTTGATATCATTGACTAGCCAATTGGTTAGTCGCTTTACTTCTTTCCGCTGGTTTCCATCTGTCCCTTTCAACATGGAAACTGTTAGAGCGCCCAGTGCTTGAGGGTGAATCGCAATCCCACGCGAGGTGGCTCGTCTTATCAACCAAGGGGCGTCGAGTATACGATCTACGAATTTGGGAATGTGGCGAAACAGCGGTATTTTCTGTTGCAGATAAACGTTTATGCCCCCGAAAAATACTTGGTCAATACTGACGTCTTCCTCATCAGTTCGGATTGGCGTATACGTTGGCACCAAGAGTGTCTCCACTCCGGCGGCGTTCAAAGCACGCGATAGGGTGTTGTCGTGCAAGCAACTGCCACAATACATGGTGGCAGCGCCACTTGTAAGGTAGACAATTCGATCGAGGTTGTTGTGTTTGACAGGCGTCATCGGAAGTAATTCATGTTCGGGTATTCAGCTATCGTCTGCGGTGTCAGGCCTGCTCCATTTTGGTAATAGATAGCACACGGTCATACCGACTGCTAGGTTGACAGTCAAAGCAAATGGGCCAATCCACTGAAACGAAACGGGGTCGGTACAATATTCAAACGGTATACCAGTGGAGTCGTCGATGCCCTGTGCGATGACACTGCCAATTTTAGTTGGATCAAAGCCGTGGTTTAGATAGAGCCAGTAACAGATCTGCCCACTAAACGCGGTGAGGATTGCTGTTAAGGTACCTGCAATCGTACCTGCCCAAACACCAGCGGGGTGGACGCGTTTGGCGAAGATGGCATAAAAGAACAATCCAAAAATTGGCGTGGTTAATAAGTTGACGGATTTTTGGGTGACGGCGATGATATTTCCCTCTATATATTCCGTGAGTCCGCTACCAAGAACGACGATAACTCCAACGCCAACTGCTATCAAACGAGCGAATCTTAAGTGGTGTTTGTCGCTCAATTTATTTTTCCGCAGACGCTCGACAAAATCGGACATTACCACGGCAGTAATCGAATTTACACCGGAGTCGAGACTCGACATGGCCGCAGCAAACATTGCAGCAATCACCAAACCTGTTAGTCCGATTGGTAGTTCTTGAGATATGAAACGCGGGAACCATTGATCGGAACCAATTAAATCACGTCTAGTTTGTTTCAACGTTGCAGCATCCCATTGCAGCTGTTTTTGGATTTCAGCGTCATTAGGAAATCGCTTGTTGTCGATTTGGAAATTAGTATTTAAATCGGAATACATGCTGATGTTGGCTGTTTGCTGCACAGGCAACGCGGCTTTTTCCTTCTGGTAATGTGCCATCAAGGCGATGCCTACTAAACACAGGGTGCCAGAAACGACGATTGAGATGCCCAATTGGTAAAGCAAAGCTTTGCGGGCTGTTGTTGCATCTTTGGTCGCCATGAACCGTTGTACGGAAGTTTGATCGCTACCGAGTGTGGCAACATACCAAACTAGTGTTGTGATTACCGACCCGATCCATGAGACGCGCGTCGAAAGCCCTTCGGGTACGACTGGCTGGGGTTTCCAATCACTTGGCCATTGAGTTGGTATCCATGAAAACCCACCGAAATTGATAGTGACCACCGCCAAAACAGTTATGGCTCCACCGTACAGCAATAGAGTTTGCATTAGGTCAGTGATGACGACAGCTTGTAGTCCACCCATCGACGTATAGATAATGGCGACTAGCCCAATGATGGCGACAACCAGTGTGATCCATTTGTGATCGACATCGAGCATGGTGACCATCGCTTCGCCAGCGAAGTGTAACAGCACGGCCATCCAGATTAGTCGTAGTGTTAGGAAGAGGCATGCACCAAGCACACGAAAAGAATACCCGAGTCGATTTTCAAGCAGTTCATAAGCGCTCGTTACCTTATGCTTCATATAGTAAGGAAGCATTAAAAATCCAACCAACAAAAATATTAGCGGATGGGCTAGATACCCAATAAATGTAATTGGGCCCTTGCCTGCCGCCTCACCTGGCATCCCCAGGTAGGAGATTGTGCTGAGCAAGGTTGCAAATAACGAAACACCTATCAACAGCGGGCTCATGTTGCCGCCGCCGGTAAAATAGTCATTGCGGTTTTTTTGCCGCTTGGAAATAAAGTATCCCAGATAGATCGTGCCGATTACGTATAGGCCCAACACGGCAAAATCTAGCGAGTGGATTCCCTTGGCTGCCGTAGTTTCTGCCGCAGCCAGCAAGCCTACCATTGGGGAAAAAAGTAAGAGTGTGAACACCGCGAGCAATAGACTGAAAATTTTCAAGATTGAGGATTCCAGTTGGATGACGAAATATATTTGATGGGAAGTAGGGTATCGGACAAAGTTTGGTTGAACTGCTCACAAACCAACTGGTAACCAATAGTACCTTATGCCTGACAATTATTATATATTACGATAGTCAGCTAATTGACGCATACGCTGTGAGTTTCTCAGGTACGGGTGTATTCGATGGCGTTTTTTGAAATTCAAAACGAAACCAAACACTAAAAAATAAGGATTCTCAACGGTGCGGAAAAGTAAAACTCTGGAAAAAATCCGAAATAACGAAGTGGTAAATGTTCGGCATGCCGCCGCCGCTGGATTCGATTGTATCTGGCTGGATTGTGAGCATCGAACTTGGGAGAACCGAGAGATTCAAGCGTTACTTGCTTTTTTCCATTTATCGGATATTGATTGCATGCTACGGTCGCCTACGACGGACAAAACGCAACTATATCGATATCTCGAAGACGGCGCAACGGGCTTGATGTGTCCGCATGTCAATGACGGAGAACGAGCTCGGTATTTACGGGATTGCACGAAGTTTCCGCCGCTAGGTGATCGTGGCATTGACTCGGCTGGTTTAGATAGCGACTTTTATCTTTCAGGTGGATTGCAATATACGCAGGGGGCCAATGATGAGACGTTTTTGATTCTGCAGATCGAAACATTGGACGCGGTGGAAAATGCTGAAGAGATTATTTCGACCGAAGGTGTTGATGGCATTTTTGTTGGGCCAGGAGATTTAGGTTTACGGATTGAACGCTGCGGAGCAGACTTTGATCTTGAGCAAGCTATCGAAAAAGTTGCGGCATTGTGTCAGCAATACAACAAACCTTGGGGGCTACCGATCGCGGATATTGACGTTGGAAAAAAACGGTATGACCAAGGCGCTCGCTTGCTGGCGTATGGCGGTGAATTCATGGTGCTCAAAGAAATGCTAGAAAACAATGCTGCTGAATTGTCGACTTTGGAATAGTTACCGATGAACCCGAAAATTTTGATTATTGGGGTTGGTTCCATTGGCGAACGTCATTTGCGTTGTTTTCAAAACACCGGTCGCTGTGATATTTCGTTTTGCGAAGTCGATGATGAGTTGCGAGAATCTATTGCCGAGCGGTATCAGATTGAACAATGTTTCGCCGATCTTGCGGATGCAATTGCTGCTGGTGCCGACGCGGCCGTAATCTGTACGCCGGCGGACTTGCATATTTCGATGGCTCACGAGTTGGCTATCTCCGGTATTCACTTGCTGATCGAAAAACCGTTGAGTACCAATACTCAGGGTATTGAGGCATTGTGTACGTTGGTGGACTCGAAGTCACTGACGGCCGGCGTTGCTTTTGTGACCCGTTGCCATCCGCTGGTTCAGCGGTTGCGGGCGGAAATAAATGATTTAGCCGAGGCAGATCAAGTCGTGCAGGCCACGTTTGTTGGAGGCCAAGATTTCCCATTTTTCCGACCAGCTTATCAGGATATATATTATGCTCGACACGATTCCGGCGGTGGCGCCATACAAGATGCTCTGACGCACAGCGTAAATACAATGCAATGGTTGATTGGGCCGATGACTTCGTTGGCCACTGACGCTAATCATTTGGTGTTACCGGGTGTTACAGTGGAAGACACCGTGCATGTGGTAGCGCGACATGGCGAAATAATGTCGAGTTGGTCCTTGAATCAACATCAGCGAGCTAACGAAACAACGCTTCAAATAATTTGTCAGCAGACGATTTTGAAGCTGGAATATCATACGCAACGGCTGTTGAAAATGACGGAAACCGGCAAGCCGTGGGAAGTGTTATTAGAATGCCAGTTGGAGCGGGACGATAACTTCGTTGCTCAAGCGGAAATGTTTTTAGATGCTCTGGCGGGGCAAGGTCAAGTATCGTGCACGATCGCGGAGGCACATGAGACGCTCAAAGCGAGTTTAGCGATGCTTGAGTCGAACAAACAACGGGCGTGGGTTGATATTGATGTGAATTCAACAGGAGTACCAAGATGACGTTAGAACCGACAGTTGATTCATTGTTTGATTTGCGTGGGAAAGTAGCTTTGATTACCGGCGGAACGGGTTATCTGGGCTCAGCGATGGCGCGTGCCCTAGCTGAGGTGGGTGCGCAGGTTGTTATCACAAGCCGTGAACTTGTGCGAGCCGAAGAGGCTGCCGCAATGTTGCCGGGGGAGCAACAACATTTTGGCGTGGAGTTGGACCACAAGAGTGAAGAGTCGGTTACGACTGGATTTGCAAGAGCTGTGGAGTTAGCGGGGCATGTTGATATTTTGGTGAATAATGGACAGGGTGGAAATGCCAAAGATTTGACCACAACGGATCAGCAACATTTTGATGAGCACTTAGCGAACGCGACGGGTTATTTTTTGTTAGCGCGGGAGTGTCGCGATCATGTGGTTGCCCGCGGGACGGCGGGTAGCATCGTAAATATTGGCTCGATGTACGGCGTGGTTGGGTCTTACCCGGATGCATATCAGGATGTGAGTGGTGCGAGCCCCGTGGCCTATCATGCTCTTAAGGGTGGAGTAGTTCATATGACGCGGCATTTAGCGGTATATTGGGCAGCGGATCAGGTGCGAGTCAATTGTTTAAGCCCTGGGCCATTTCCGAGTGATAAGGCGCCGGCTGCTTTGGTGGACCGTTTGATTGAAAAGAGTCCCATGAAACGCATGGGTATTCCGTCAGAATTGAAGGGCGCCATTGTTTTTCTATGCAGTGATGCAAGCAGTTACGTCACGGGTCAAAATCTATTAGTCGACGGTGGCTGGACCGCTTGGTAAATGCTTATCTGATTAGCGGTAGACTTGTGCCTACCCTTAGCGCCGATTTATGATAGTAGAGACGATATCAATGACACAATTTTCCCCGATGCCGATTGGTAGGACTATGAAACAAACCATTGCAGTCTTATTTGCGATATGTGTCTTGGCGGATAATCTAGCGGCGCAAGAATCTCCGACGGTAATTGAAATCCCAGCGGCAGTTGCTGTAACCGAAGCTGAAATGAAGCCGTACGGTGAAATCATCGAACACACCCGTGTGAAAATTGAAATGCTGCCAATTCCAAGCGGCAAATACTTGCTAGGTAGTCCTGACAATGAAAAACAACGCCGTGCTGATGAAGGGCCACAGCGAGAAGTGACGTTAGAACCGTTTTGGATGGGCAAGACGGAAATCACTTGGAATGCCTATGACGTGTGGATGTCGGATATCGATATTCAAATCCGTAAAGTCTACGGTAAAAAAGCGAATGATCGTGACCGACTTGCGGACCCGCTAACGATTTCCAAACCAACCGCGCCTTATACCGATATGTCGTTTGGCATGGGGACACGCAGTTACCCCGCGATTTGCATGACGCAACATTCCGCGAGAACATTTTGTCAGTGGCTCAGCGCAAAAACTGGACGGTACTACCGATTGCCTACCGAAGCGGAATGGGAATACGCCTGCCGCGCTGGAACAACGACGGCCTATTCGTTTGGCGAAGATGCAAAAAAACTGAGTGAATACGCTTGGTTCTACGATAACGCTGGCGAACAATATCAAAAAGTCGGGCGGAAACTCCCCAACCCTTGGGGCCTACACGACATGCACGGCAATGTTTCCGAATGGGTGTTGGATCAATATGACGAAGCGGGTTATGCCAAACTCGGTAAACAACTCAGCAACCCGCTTAGCGTTCCGTCAGTTTTGTTTCCACGGACCGTTCGCGGTGGCAGTTGGCAAGACGAAGCGGCACAGTTGCGTAGCGCTGTACGAGTTGCTTCGACCATAGACTGGAAAGAACAAGATCCACAGATACCCCAAAGCATTTGGTATCATACAGATGCACTGCATGTTGGGTTTCGTATAGTTAGGCCATTGAAAACACCTACTGCCGCAGAACTCAAAGACAAGTGGAATAAATCTGAACCACTACAGTATGACAAAGATAATCCTAAAAAATTCAACGAATAGCCGCTAACGAAAAAGGGAAAAACATGAGCGAACAAAAACCATCACGACGCCAATTTTTGCAAACGACCGGAACTGCCGCTGCTACGGCAGGCGTGTTGAGTGGTGTGCAAGCAGTCCATGCTGCGGGCGAGGGCACGATTCGATTGGCTATTGTCGGTTGCGGCGGTCGCGGCACCGGTGCTATTTCAAACGCCCTTTCTGTTCCCAATGAAGACATCCAACTTGTGGCGATGGCCGATGTTTTTGAACACCGACAAAAAGCCAGTTATGAAAGCTTGGTACGCCGGTTTCCGAAGACGGTTAAAGTCGACAAGGAAAACAAGTTTTTAGGATTTGATGGCTACAAAAAAGCCATGGATGTCTTGAGCCCTGGCGATATCGTGGTTCTGACCACTCCTCCAGCCTTTCGCTGGTTGCATTTTACCTATGCCATCGAAAAGGGACTCAACGTGTTCATGGAAAAACCGGTTACCGTAGACGGTCCTGGCAGCAAACGCATGTTCGCGCTAGCGGAAAAATCTGTTGAAAAGGGACTGAAAGTAGGCGTCGGTTTGATGTGTCGCCATTGTGACGCTCGTGGAGAATTGTTCGAGCGCGTTCGAAATGGTGAAATCGGCGATATCACAATGATGCGAGCGTACCGGATGGCCGGGCCAACAGGCTATGCTGCTGTCCCTCCCAAGCCTGAAGGTATAAGCGATTTGATGTATCAAATCAAAAACTTCCACGGATTTTTATGGCTCAGTGGCGGAGCCGTTTCGGACTTCTTAATCCACAACATTGATGAATGTTGTTGGATAAAAGATGCATGGCCCGTCGAAGCCAAGGCCGCCGGTGGCCGTCACTATCGCGGTGACAATATTGATCAAAACTTCGACAACTATTCGATTGAATACACGTTCGAGGATGGGGCGAAACTATTGATGAACGGGCGGACGATGCCAGGTTGCCACAAAGAGTTTGCCAGTTACGCACACGGAACCAAAGGCTCCGCCGTGATTTCTCAATCAGGACATGCGCCTTCCAAAGCTCGCATCTTTAAAGGCCATGTTATGACCAAAGAAAATATTGTGTGGGACTGGGGCAAGCCCGAACCGAATCCTTATCAATTGGAATGGAATCATCTAATCCATGCGATTCGTAATGATGAAGATTACAACGAAGCACAGCGTGGTACGATGGCTAGCCTTGTCACTTCGATGGGGCGTATGGCCGCTCATACCGGACAGACGATGACTGTCGAAGACATGCTTGCCTGTGATCACGATTTTGGTGAAGGTCTCGCAGATCTTACACTTGACGGAGATTCGCTGCTGAAACCAACTGAAAATGGCACCTATGATATTCCGCAGCCAGGATTGAATCCGGATTACGAATATTAATGGCAGATGTTCTTAGCCGAGAATTTCGTTGATCACTTTTCCGTGACTGATGCGAACGGGACGGTTAAGGGGATCAAGGATTTCGGTGTGGGGTGCATACCCCAGCAGATGAAACACGGTAGCTAAGATGTCGCGTGGGCGGACAATGCCGTCGACTGGGAATGCCGCGTGTGCATCGGTTTGGCCATGGACTACTCCACCTTGAATTCCACCGCCAGCCATCGCGATAGAAAAAGCACTGCCCCAATGATCGCGGCCAGCGCGAGCATTGAATTTGGGGGTGTGGCCAAATTCACTTTGGATCATCACTAAGGTCTCGTCCAACATTCCTCGCTGCTCAAGGTCTTCGATTAAAGCGCTTAGCGTTTGATCCATGACGGGCATCAAATGCTCTTTCAGCGATTGGTTGTGTTTTTTATGAGTATCCCATCCACCGCCGTTTTCGTATTTATTCTCATCAATCACGCGTGTCCAGTTGACCTGCACCAATGAGACACCGGATTCAACCAAGCGTCGAGCTAACAGACAGCTTTGGGAGAAACGACTGCGGCCGTAACGATCGCGGGTCGCGGGGGTTTCTTGACTCAAATCAAACGCATTACTCGTTGACGCGGACCCCAATAAATCGAATGCTTTTTGGGTATGCCGCTTAAAATCTTGTACGACGCTTGCGTCCTGCAGCGAATGTTCTGTAGTGTTGATGTTTTTAAGTAATAACTGGCGTTTCAATACGCGGTCAGCTGATATGTCTTGCGGCAAGGACATGCCCGGTACATCAAAACGATCTTCTTGCGGGTGACACTTGATTAACCAAGGGTTGTGCCGCCGACCGATCACACCTGCCATCTGTCCAGGCCATGGAATATTACCATCGTTCCAGATATGTTCGGGAATGACCATTGCGGATGGTAAGCCTTGATCCTTTCGTAAGGCGCGCACCATTGCGGCAAGGCTGGGTGATAAATTTGGCGCGACAGGCAACGCGTTTTCTCGGCTGAGAGGAATATGTTCAACGCCGGTTAACATTTGGTAACCGCTCGAGGAATGGTTGTTGTCGTGGGTAACGACTGCGCGTAAAACTGCCAAGCGGTCGGTTAATTTAGCGACTTGCGGCATTAATTCGCCGACGTGATAGCCGGGCGTGGAGGTGGAGGTCACGCCAAATTCGCCGCGAATTTCTTCTGGGGCATCGGGTTTAGGATCCCATGTCTCGTGCTGAGGTACGCCACCATTCAAATTGAAAAGAATGACAGATTTTGCTTTACCAAAACCGGTGCCTTGATCCGACGGGGTGCGGCGATCGACAGCCAACGCGCGGTTGTTTAGTAGTGAACTGAGGCTAAGGCCACCTAAGCCGATTCCACCGACACGCAACCATTCGCGCCTCGATATTCCATCGCATAGCGGTAAGCCGGTTTTGTGTTGATAACTAAGCATAGTAAAAATCCGTTATCGTCCTAACATTACCACCATAAATCGGTGGTGGGTAGCTAATTACTCGTCGTTTGTAAATTATAGTCCATGCTGAATGCCGTTAATAGGCAAACCCATTTTAGTGCCCGCTATAGGAACAAAGGTAGGGTTGAATATTCTCCATTTAACGCAGCGGCGGAATCCCATTCCATCCAGTCGAGCACGGTTGCATAGACTTGGCGAAAATCGAAGGCGTGCTTGAGGTCTCCCTGTTGAATGTCGTCCAACGACGGGTGCGTTCCATGGACTCCAGCTTTAACAGCCGCGCCGGCTAAAAACATCGGCGCTGCAGTACCATGGTCGGTTCCCTTACTAGCGTTCTCCTCGATGCGTCGTCCAAATTCACTAAAGACCATAACGGTTACCCGTTGTTGGTGGCCACGTTGTTTGATATCGGCAATGAATGCTCCCAGTGCACTCGACCATTGTCCACTGAGGACTTGATGTGCATTGGCTTGTTGGGCGTGCGTGTCAAATCCGTCAAGTGTGACATAGTAAACGCGGGTATTTAACGGGCTGTCAATCAATTGCGCAGTTGTTTGTAGTTTTTGGGCTAACGCACTGTTGGCGTATGTAACCGCATCATTTCGCTTGACGTCTTGGGCCGCGGACTTAATGAGCTCCTTGCTCGTTTTTAGAGCCGCTGAGGTTGAAGACTGCACGAAATCCAGCAAACCATTCCTTTTTCCCTCGGGGTCAGCGGCTTGCCCTTGCGCTACCGCGGCAGCGATCGCTTGTTGATTTCCACGGAGCTTAAACTGTTCCAAAGAGCGAATTGAGATGGCACGGGGGGTAAGAGCTGCGAGCGCCAGTGGTTGCTTTTCGGCGCCGAGGTGCAGGATCGGCGTACTTTGTGATGCGGGTAATGCCGTTGTGACCGATTGCCCAATCCAACCATGATCGCGCTGTTGAGTTTTGCGACGGCATGTGTGCCAAATATCCATCGATTCGAAATGCGAACGGTTAGGATTGGGATAACCCACCCCTTGAATGATCGCCAACGTCCCAGCTTCGTACAAATCTGCCAGATCGGTCATCGCTGGATGAAGCCCCAATTCGTCATTTAGCTTTAACGTTTGATCTTGCGGTATGGCCAAGGTCGGGCGCGCTGCATAATACCGGTCATTTTTGAAAGGTACGATCGTATTAAGACCGTCGTTGCCTCCGGAAAGCTGGATAACGACGAGTACATTGTCGTTAGAATCGGCGTCTTGGTTTTCACTTGCATTTAACAAGAACTGCGGCAGGCCAGTCCCAATAGTAGCACCTGCTAGAATCGCGGATGTCGTCGCGGTGTTTTGCAGCATGCGTCGACGGGAAATATATGAGTGGTGCATTTTATTAACCGAGTTGAAATTGGGGGAGTGATACGACCTGGTGTAAAAGTGATTTGAATTGTTGCTCTGTATTGCTGGATTCTTTTTGCGCGCTTGCAATCAACTGCGATTTGGACTTGTCGGCTAATGGTACAGCACAAAACATATCTGAAAAATAGGTTGCGGCATGTTCCAAGCTGAGGATACGGTTGTTCTGCAGGTGCGCTGGTAGCGACGTGTTGCCAAACGTCGTGTTTTCTGAGTGGATAAGAGCATGCATCAAATTTGATCGTCCTAGGAGCGTTGATGAATTAATCCACGTGCGGCCTCCGTCCCAGCCTTTTACGTTTGGTGGAAAGTAGATGCCATGACCAAGTTCCTGTAATCGCTGGGCAATCTGATTCAGGTCGGTTTTGATAGACAATCCCCGCATGATTCCGACGACCATCTCGACGGGTGATTTGATTTTTCGCGCTACGGCATGCTCGGAGTAAAACAAGTTGCTGCGAAATATCATTTCCAAGGTCCCGCGGATTTGGAATTTGTCTTTACGCAACCTTCTAGCTAGTGGAGCAAGCAGTTCCTCGGTAGCCGTTGGTTCGTCCATCACATAGTATTGGACTAGTTTCCGAGCAATGAACAGCGGTGCCGCTGGAGTGGAGATAACATGAGCAACGGCTTGCTGTCCTGTTAGTTCACCTTGCGTACCGAGGAATGCTTTTTTACCAAAGTCGTGTTGGTATTTATTGAAGCGGTACGCACGGTTGCGAACTTCCCAGCCAGTAAAACAGCGGGCGAGTTCACGGATGTCCTGTTCCGTGTAATTCCCTTCGCCCAAGCAAAACAGTTCCATTAATTCGCGAGCGAAATTTTCGTTAGGGTGTGTTTTGCGGTTGTTGGCGGAGTCGAGATAAAGCAGCATGGCGGGATTTTGTGCTATTGCTTGAACCATTTCGCTAAAATCACCGATGGCATGTTTACGCAACAGGTCATTTTGTTGCTGCATCATAAAAGCATCTTGGACTTTGTCAGCACTGGTCGCAAAATGGCCGTGCCAAAACAAGGTCGTTTTCTCGTGTAGTTGGTCGCTCGTCTTGAGCATTCGATACAGCCAAGCGGTGGCAAGGGATTGCAAGTTACCGCTCGAGACAATGCTACGAGTCATAAGTGCCATTTCATCTTGAAATGACTGTGACTCGTGGTTGTCATGCAATATTTGTTGGACACCCCGCTGCATACCACCAGCAACCGCTCGTTGTAATTCACCACGCCCCACGCCAAACCCTGAGCGGCGGTATAGGTGTGCCGCTTGCGTTAGGTTCCAGGGTTGTCTATTAGTTGGCTTGAACTGAGACCAAGCCCATGCTGGATCAATATTGTTCATTTGTCACCGGGCTGAAATTTGAGCTCGAATGATAAAGCGAGTTGTTTGGAAGTAGATTTAATCGTGATATCGAGCGCGTTTGTGAGTTGAACCATAGCAATGAGCGAGTCAATTTGCGTTTCGGCTTCCTCTCGAGCGCTGCTGTTCTCAAGCATGTTGTTGGTGATTAAAATCTCTCTGTTTTTTTGCAGGATGCTAGCCAATGGATCTGCTAGCAGCGTCAAATGCGTGTTGGTTGTCCAGTTGGCTCTACTTCCCTTTAGTTTGGCGGATTCAGCCTCATGGTTGCCATCTCGTAGTTTTTCTGCGAGTAAACGTGTACTTGAAACGATGATTTTATCGTCCTTGAATACTATTGTGGGCGAAAAGTTGTATTGCATAGAGATGGGTTGTCCCGCCAGAGGTGGAAGAAACGAGGTGGTGATGATACGGTCTTTTTTGTTGTCCACCAATTCAATGTCGAGCTGTGGATTTCCTTCCATCGCGCTTACGACATTTAGA
>LWDU01041398.1_pt1 | contig 36446 bp, 36 predicted proteins | sample 727161 | NCBI WGS metagenome assembly LWDU01 (sample SAMN04566230, study PRJNA314399) | hydrothermal vent metagenome | isolation source: deep sea hydrothermal plume seawater | place: Mexico: Gulf of California, Guaymas Basin | collected 2004-07-11 | reverse complement strand
CCGAGTCCCAGGAACCTGCCGGCCGAGACCGCCGAGGATGCTTCGGCGTCCACCACCCCGCCACACGACCACGTCTCGATCTCAAGGCGCCTTGACGGCCCCATCACCAGAACGTCGATAGACACCTGGATCCGGGCCCGGCCCGGTGGCGTTGTGAGGGCCAAGGGGCTGGTGAGGGTGGATGACCGTCCCGACGACCGGACGGTCCTGCAGGTCTGCGGATCCACTACGAGCGTCACGGTGGATGGCCCCTGGGACGGGGGTGCCGAGGTGGTGGTCGCCATCGCGCTACCCGGCACGCCGCGTGCCGCCCTCGTCAAGTGGTTGAACCTGCTGGGCTGAACCTGCCGGCCTGAACCAGGCCTGCTCAGCCGGAGATCTCCACCTGTCGGCTGCAGGCATCGACGGCGAGCCTGTCGGCCTCGTCGTTCCACCGGTCGCCCGAGTGTCCCTTCACCCACCGGAAGTCCACGTTCCCCCTGGAACGCACCGCCTCAATGAGTGGCTCCCAGATCTCACGGTTGGCCACCGGTTCGCGCTTGGAGCTCACCCAGCCCTTGCGGAGCCACTTCTCCCACCAGCCGTCCCTGAAGCAGTGCACCACGTAGGTCGAGTCGCTGACGATCAGCAGCGGCCCGTCGAAGGCCCGGACGGCCTCAAGGGTGGCCGTCAGCTCCATCCGCTGGTTCGTGGTCCGGACGTCGAAGCCAGCGGCGAACGACCCACCCGGCACCACCCACGCCCATCCGCCCGGGCCCGGATTCCCTGAACACGCACCGTCCGTGTAGACGACCACCTGCTCGGCAGCGCACTCCCGACCGGCCAGATGTCCCGACAGGGACGACGAAGCAGGCCCGGTCTCCCGGGTGGGCTGATCCTCCATCGGATCCTCGAACAGACGATCGGGGCTGGACACGGTCAGCGACCCTACGGGGATTGCCGCCAGCGGAGGTGGAGGCCGCCCGCCAGACCGGCATGGGAACCGACATGGGAACCGGCATGGCAGGATGCAAACGTGATCGACGGCTTCACCCACCAGTTACCGGATGCCGATCCGGCCGAGTCGAAGGAGTGGATCGACTCCTTCGACGCATTGGTCGACAGGTCGGGTCGACGCCGCGCCCGCTACATGCTGGCCAAGCTCCTGGAACGGGCAGGTGAGCTGAACGTCGGCAACGCCCCACCCACCTGGACCCCTTACGTGAACACCATCGCCACCGAGGACCAGCCGTGGTTCCCCGGGGACGAGTTCATCGAGCGCCGCATCCGGGCCTTCATCCGCTGGAATGCTGCGGCAATGGTGATCAACGCCAACAAGAAGGCCGATGGCATCGGCGGCCACCTCTCCACCTTCGCCTCCTCGGCGGCCCTCTACGAGGTGGGGTTCAACTGGTTCTTCCGTGGCAAGGACGACGGTCGACCCGGCGACCACATCTACTTCCAGGGCCACGCCGCCCCCGGCGTCTACGCCCGGGCCTTCCTGGAACGCCGCCTCACGGAGCAGCACCTGAACGGCTTCCGCATGGAGATCGGAGGAGGAGGCCTGTCCAGCTATCCACACCCCCGGCTCATGCCCGACTTCTGGGAGTTCCCCACCGTGTCGATGGGCCTGGGTCCCATCAACTCCATCTACCACGCCCGCTTCAACAAGTACATGGAGAGCCGCCGGATCGACGAGACATCCGACAGTCGGGTGTTCTGCTTCGTGGGCGATGGCGAGTGCGACGAACCCGAGACGCTGGGCGCCATCTCGCTGGCCGGCCGGTCGGGCCTCGGCAACCTGATCTGGATCGTCAACTGCAACCTCCAACGCCTGGACGGGCCGGTCCGCGGCAACGGCCAGATCATCCAGGAGTTGGAGGGCGTGTTCCGGGGTGCCGGATGGAACGTCCTGAAGGTCATCTGGGGATCCGAATGGGACGAGCTGATCCACAAGGACGTGGACGGCATCCTGCTCAACAAGTTCAACACGACGGTCGACGGTGAGTACCAGCGCCTCGCAGTGGAGGGCGGCGACTACATCCGGGAGCACTTCTTCGGGCCCGATCCCCGCCTCCGGGCCATGGTCGAGCACCTCTCCGACGATGAGTTGAACGACCTGCCCCGCGGCGGCCACGACTACCAGAAGATCTACGCCGCCTACCGCAACGCCACCGAGGAGAACGCCGCCCCGACGGTGATCCTGGCCAAGACCATCAAGGGTTGGACGCTGGGCGAGGGCTTCGAGGCCCGGAACGCCACCCACCAGATCAAGAAGATGACCAAGGACGAACTGCTGGCCCTGCGTGAGCGTCTCCACCTGGTCGACGAGATCCCCGAGTCGGCACTCGAGGGTGACCGGGCTCCCTACTACAGGCCCGACGAGGACAGCCCCGAACACGAGTACATGGTGCAGCGGCGCCGTGCCCTGGGTGGGTCCATCCCCAAGCGGCGGATCCGTAACAGGCGGCCCCTCACGCTGCCCGACCCGTCGGTGTTCGCCGGCCTCGCCAAGGGATCCGAGGGACGGGCCGTGTCGACCACCATGGCCATGACGGGCCTGCTCCGGGACCTCCTGCGCGACAAGGCGTTCGGACCCCGCGTGGTGCCCATTGTCCCGGACGAGGCCCGGACCTTCGGCATGGACTCACTGTTCCGGGAGTTCGGCATCTACGCACCGTTCGGCCAGCTCTACGAGCCGGTCGACCACGAGCTGCTCCTGTCGTACACCGAGAGCACGGACGGACAGATCATCGAGGAGGGCATCACCGAGTGCGGATCCATGTCCAGCTTCATCGCTGCCGGCACCAGCTACGCCAACCTCGGCGTCCCGATGGTGCCGTTCTTCACCTTCTACTCGATGTTCGGCTTCCAGCGCGTCGGCGACTCCATCTGGTCGGCCGCTGACTCCAGGGCCCGCGGCTTCATGCTGGGCGCCACCGCCGGACGCACCACCCTGGCCGGCGAGGGCCTGCAGCACCAGGACGGACACAGCCTGCTGCTGGCCGCCACCGTGCCGGCCTGCCAGGCCTTCGACCCGGCCTACGCATACGAGCTGGCGGCGATCATCGACGACGGCCTGCAACGCATGTACGGACACGAGGATCCCCACTTCAACGAGGACATCTTCTACTACGTCACGCTCTACAACGAGGCGTACGAGATGCCGCCCCGGCCGGACCACGTCACCGACGCCGACGTCGTCCGGGGGCTCTACCAGTGGGCCGACGCTCCCGAGCGTCCCGTGACAGCCACCCTCATGTTCTCGGGTTCGGCCCAGGGAGCGGCCCGGGAGGCGGCCGATGAGTTGGCCGAACGCTGGGGCGTGGGTGTCGACCTCTGGAGCGCCACCTCCTACAAGCGACTCAGGGAGGAGGCCCTGGGCGTGGAGCGCCACAACCGGCTACACCCCACCGAGCCGGCCGAGGTCCCACTGGTCACCCGACTCCTGGACGGCGGCGAGGGCCCCGTGGTGGCGGTCACGGACTTCCAGAAGCTGTTGCCCGGCCAGGTGGCCAGGTGGATTCCACGCCCCTTCCACACGCTGGGAACCGACGGCTTCGGGCGCAGCGACACGCGGGAGGCCCTGCGCCGGTTCTTCGAGGTGGATACCGGCCACGTGGTGGTGGCCGTTCTGCACGCCCTCGCCCAGGCGGGGACCATCGATGCGTCGCTGGTGGCCGAGGCCATTGCCCACCACAGCCTCGACGTGGACATCGCCGACCCGGGTCGCCACGACACCGTGCCGGTTCCGGGCAGCAGCGTCGGACGGGAACACTCCCCCGACTGAAGCCGCTGTCGGCCCGTGCCCCGGGTCCCCAGCGCTAGGTTCGCTCCATGACCCCACCCACATCCCGGTCCGTCGGCACGCTTGCGATCACCGGTGACATCGACGCGGACCACCTGCTCAACACCGACCCGCTGGCCCTGCTGGTCGGAATGCTGCTGGACCAGCAGGTGCCCATGGAGTGGGCCTTCCGCGGGCCCGCCACCCTCCTGGACCGGCTCGGACAGCTCGACACCGCCACCATCGCCGACATGGACCCGGAGGCCTTCCTCGAGGCGTGCCGCACCAAGCCGGCCATACACCGATTCCCCAACTCGATGGCCGGACGGATCCAGGACCTCTGCCGCCACCTGCTGGAGAACCACGACGGCGACGCGGCAGACGTCTGGGAGGGAGCCGCCGACGGAGCCGACCTGACCCGGCGACTCAGGGCCCTGCCCGGCTACGGCGCCGAGAAGACGAAGATCTTCGTGGCCATCCTGGCGAAGCGGATGGGTGTCGCTCCTGAAGGATGGAGGACGGCTGCCGGGCCCTTCGCCGACGACGTGCCCCGGTCCGTGGCCGACATCGACGGGCCCGAAGCGCTGGTCACGGTACGTGCCTGGAAAAAGGCCCAGAAGGCAGCCGGAAAGTCCAAACAACAGTAGAGACCGGGATTCGACGCAGCTAGGCGCCGACGGCTTCCCCTAGAGCCGGAGTTCGCCCCGTCCGGCCGCCTCCACGAACCAGGCGTAGGTGGATACGAGGCCGTCGGCCAGGCTGGTTCGCGCCGTCCAACCCAGGCCGGTGAGCCGTGACACGTCCAGGACCTTGCGGGGCATCCCATCGGGCTTGGAGCTGTCGAAGGCCAGCTCGGCACCGGGATGCACGAGGTCTCGTACCGTCTCGGCCAACTCCCGGATGGTCAGGTCCACACCGGTCCCCACGTTGACGTGACCGGCCTCCGAGTATCCGTCCATCAGGAACAGACAGGCATCGGCCAGGTCGTCCACATGCAGGAACTCGCGCTTCGCATTGCCGGTCCCCCAGACCCCGACCGTGGCGTCGCCCGCCTCCATCGCCTCGTGGAAGCGGCGCATCAGAGCCGGTAGGACGTGCCCACCCTCCAGATCGAAGTTGTCCCCCGGTCCGTAGAGGTTGGTCGGCATGGCCGAGATGAAGTCGTCCCCGTACTGCCGCCGGTACGTCTCACAGAGCTTGATGCCGACGATCTTGGCCAGGGCATAGCCCTCGTTGGTCGGCTCCAGGGCCCCGCTCAGCAGCGCCTCCTCCGTGATCGGCTGTTCGGCCAACCTCGGGTAGATGCACGAGCTCCCCAGGTACAGCAGCTTCTCGACGCCGATCCTGTGGGCAGCCTGCACCACCGTCCCGTGGATCATCAGGTTGTCGTAGAGGAACTCGGCCGGACGGCTGGTGTTGGCCTGTATCCCCCCCACCGTGCCGGCCACCAGGAATACGTATCTCGGCCGTTCCACATCGAACCAGGAGTCGACCGCCGACTGGTCGCGCAGGTCCAGGACCTCGCGGCCGACCGTCCGGAGGTCGGTGAAGCCATCGGCCTCCAGATGACGCACGATGGCGGAGCCGACGAGGCCGCGGTGACCGGCCACGAAGACCGGAGCGTGTCGGTCGAGCATGCTGCGACGCTAGTCCTGTGGGGCTCTAGCCCCGTGGGGCCGTCGGGTCGTCCGGATCGCCACCGGGACCGCCGGCCGGCCCACCAATGGCTCCCATCGCCACCAGGTAGGTACCGAGCAGGTCGGCCACCATCGCAACCGCCAGGGCATCGAGTGGTTCGGGTCGTTCCAGCCCCCGGGCGACCACGTGGTCGAGGGCGTCGTCCAGTGGGGCCACGACGCGGCCCTCGGCATCGCCGGCGCCATCTGCAAGCGCCTCGTCACCAAGGGCCTGGCCGTGCGTGGTCGCCAACCCGGCCTCGTCGAAGGACTCCAGGTACCAGCCGACCACGTCGACCACGTCATCGCGGCTGAGCTGGCCGGCCGTCTCCTCCGGGAGCCTCTCGGCTATCCAGTCGACGGCGTCGTCGACCTCCAACACGGCCGGCAGCGCCGTGTTCTCGAGGCGACCCACCGCGGATCCGACCGCGTACATGGCGATGCCGACAACCAGCAGCGCGCCGAGCGCCAGGAACAACCAGGTCATCGTGTGATCATGCCAGCCACGCTGGCCCTGCCGTGTTCAGCGCTGAGGCAGCGCAACTGCTACCGGCTCAGATGCCGATGCGCTGGGCCAGCAGCTCCCGGTGGTAGGTCGGGTCGCCGAACAGCAGCTCGGAGCTCTTGGCACGCTTGAAGTACAGGTGCGCCGAGTGCTCCCACGTGAAGCCGATGCCACCGTGGATCTGGATGTTCTCGGCGGTCGTGTGGAAGTAGGCCTCCGAGCAGTAGGCCTTGGCCAGCGACGCCACAGAGGGCAGCTCGTCGTTCAACTCCGCAGCGCACCAGCCCGCGTAGTAGGCGGCCGACTTGGCCGACTCGACCTCGAGGAGCATGTCGGCGCACTTGTGCTTGATCGCCTGGAAGCTGCCGATGGGCCGACCGAACTGCACCCGGTCCTTGGCGAGATCTGGGCGCCACCGACCTGCTCGGCGGCCAGGGCCACCGCTGCGAGGTCCAGGACACGCTCCAGGACGGTCCAGCCGTCGCCCTCGGCGCCGATCATGGTGGCCGCCACCCCGTCGAACTCCAGACGGGCCTGCTTGCGGGTCATGTCCATGGTGGCCAGTGCGGTCCGCGTCAGGCCAGCGGCATCGCCGTCGACCCTGAACAACGAGACGCCGTTGGCGGTGCGGGCAGCCACCAGCACGAGGCTGGCGATGTGACCGTCCAGCACGTACATCTTCGTCCCGGAGAGCGTCCAACCGTCGCCGTCGGCGGTTGCCTCCATGGTGATGCCGGCTTCGTCCCAGCGACCGCTCTCCTCGGTGAAGGCGAGCGTGGCGATGGTCTCGCCGGATGCGATCCCGGGCAGCAACTCGGCCTTGGCGGCGTCATCGCCGGAGTGGATGAGAGTGTTGGCGGCAAGCACCACGGTCGAGAAGAACGGTGCGCACAGCAGTGCGCGACCCATCTCCTCCAGGACCACGATGAGCTCCACGTAGCCGAACCCCTGCCCGCCGTACTCCTCGGGAATGATCAGGCTCTGGAGGCCCAACTGCTCGGCCATCATCGACCAGGTGGCGGCGTCGTATCCGCTCTCGGTCTCCATCAACTCACGGACGGTGGTCTCCGCCGAGTAGTTCTCGAGAAACTGGCGGACGAACTCCCGTAGCTGCTCCTGCTCCTCGCTGAATGCGAAGTTCATGTGCACACTCCTGCTCTATCTATCTCGACTTGTGATCTGTGCTGTCGGTAGCGACCGATTCGGTCGCCGCTGGACAGATCCGACTTCATGGTTCTACCAGTCGCCCGCTGGTGCGGCGACATCGGGCGTCATGGCCACCCGTCACAACATTCCCAGCCGCCGCACGGCACCGCCACCCCGATCCGGAATGCCGGCGGTCGGGCTGGTCCGCTCCTGTGGAGCGGCTGCCGTGCGCCGGTGGTCGGGTTGGCCTGCGCTGGCGGAGCGACTGGCATGATGGCCCCATGAACGACCAGCCCACCACCCCGACGTCTCCGCATGCGGGTCCCTGCAGCCACACCCACCATCCCCGACCCGGGGTCGAGGGGGCGGCACTGCACTGGTGCGACGAGCAGGCCGAGATCCACCGCATCGTGGTCGGCGACTACGAGAACAACGTGTTCGTGCTGCGCTGTCGTCAGACAGGCGAATCCGTGCTGATCGACGCCGCCAACGAGCACGACAAGCTGCTGGAGCTGTGCCGCGCGCTGGACGTCCGGTCCGTGCTCGAGACCCACGGACACTTCGACCACATCCAGGCCGTACCGGCGGTCCGGGAGGCCGGCTACCGGGTCGCGGTAACCGCCGACGACGCCGCGATGCTCCCCTCCTACGACGACATCCTGGAGGACGAGTCGGTAATCCAGGTGGGGCGCCTGAGGCTCCACACCATCTGCACCCCCGGCCACACGCCCGGGTCCATCTGCTTCCGCCTGGAGGGGTCACCGATCCTGTTCTCCGGCGACACGCTGTTCCCCGGAGGTCCGGGCGCCACCACCTTCGAGGGTGGGGACTTCACCACCATCATCGAGTCCATCGATCGGCGACTGTTCGCCGACATCCACCCCGGCACCATTGTGATGCCGGGCCACGGCACCGATACCACTATCGGGGCGGAACGGCCCAGGCTTGACGAGTGGGTGGCCAGAGGCTGGTGAACTCCTCACCGGGTCCGTCCCTGCCCGCCGACCTCCGCCCCTTCGACGAGACGCCCATCCACACCTCGGAGCTTCCCGCCACCCCCATCAGGGACCGCAACGTGCCGGCGGAGGCCTGGATCGAGGCGCCGGCGGCCCTCCTTGCGGCCGGAGACGACATTCCCGACGTGGATGGGATGCCGGTCCGCACCGCCTACAAACGACGTCTGGGCATGTGGCTGCTGTGGCGGGCCGGTCCGGCCCGCGGCGACGCCCTCTACGTGGCCCTCCACTCCGAGGACCTCGATCGAACCCACCGGTTCCGGCTGCACGCGGATGGCTCGGGCGGTGGCACTGGGCCCGATGGTGTGGAGCATGGACGCTTCAGGGACTGGAAGCGTTCCCTGGTCGACACGCCCTGATACAGAGCCGGGTGCCCGTATCGGGCCTGCCCGACCACATCGGATTACTCCTATCGCCATAGTGGTAATCTGAGCGCCTCCCTAGACTGGACCCATGGCCGAGCCAACCGACGCCGACGCGATCCCGCTGTTCGAGGTCGAAGGCCTCCACGCCTCGACCACCGACGGCATCGAGATCCTCAAGGGGGTCGACCTCGTGGTCGGCCACGGCGAGGTCCACGCCCTCATGGGCCCGAACGGCTCAGGGAAGTCGACGCTGGCCTCCGTCCTGCTGGGAAGCCCCGAATACGTCGTGACCGCAGGCTCCATCAGGTTCCGGGGCGACGAGATAACCGACTGGCCACCAGACGTGCGCGGCAAGGCCGGGATCTTCCTTGCCTTCCAGTACCCGCTCGAGATCGCCGGCGTCTCGGTCATCAACTTCCTCCGGCAGTCCCTGTCGGCCCGCAAGGGCATAGACCTCTCGGTCCTGGAGCTCCGGCTGTCGATCATGGACTGGATGGACCGACTCGGCATGGACCCGGCGTTCGCCGACCGCCACGTCAACGAGGGCTTCTCGGGTGGCGAGAAGAAGCGCAACGAGATCCTCCAGATGGCCATCCTGGAACCTGAGATGGCCATCCTGGACGAGACCGACTCGGGCCTCGACATCGATGCCCTGAAGGTGGTCGCCGAAGGCATCGCCGAGGTGCGGCGTGACCGCACGGGCCTCGGGGTGCTGGCCATCACCCACTACCAGCGACTGCTGGACCACCTGCGGCCCGACGTGGTCCACATCCTCATGGATGGTCGGATCGTGGAGCGCGGTGGCCCGGAGATCGCCGAACGGCTGGAACGCGATGGCTACGAGGCGTTCGGGGCCACCGGGTCGAGCGCGACGGACTGAATCGGCATTCGCCATGAGCACAGCCACCCTGAACGTCACCACGGTCAAGGCCGACTTCCCCCTCCTGGGGCGCGAGGTGAACGGCCATCCCATCGTCTACCTGGACTCCGGTGCCACCTCCCAGAAGCCCCGGCAGGTCCTAGACGCCCTCGACAGGTACTACGAGGAGATCAACGCCAACATCCACCGCGGCGCATACCTGATCGCCGAGAAGGCAACCACGGCGGTCGAGGACTCCCGTGCCGCCCTAGCCGGGTTCGTGGGTGCCTCCGCCGCCGAGGAGATCGTCTTCACCAAGAACGCCACCGAATCAATCAACCTGGTGGCCCATTCGTGGGGTAGGACAAACCTCTCCGAGGGCGACGTCATCCTCCTCACGACCCTCGAGCACCACGCCAACATCGTCCCGTGGCAGCAGTTGGCCGCCGAACGCGGTGTCGTGATCCGCTGGATCCCCCTGGACGACGACGGCCGTCTGGACCTGACCGATCTCGACCAACTCCTGGATGGCGTGCGCCTCGTAGCCGTATCGGCCGCCTCCAACGTGCTCGGCACCCTGCCACCGGTTCGCCGGATCGCCGACGCAGCCCACGCCGTCGGCGCCCTCTGCCTGGTGGACGCAAGCCAGTGGGTCCCCCACTATCCGACGAACGTGGCTGACTGGGACTGTGACTTCATGGTCTTCACAGGACACAAGATGTGCGGCCCTACCGGCATCGGACTTCTCTGGGGGCGCCGCCACCTCCTGGATGCCATGCCACCGTTCATGGGTGGCGGCTCGATGATCCAGAACGTGACCTTCGAGGGGTTCACACCGGCCGACGTTCCCACCCGGTTCGAGGCTGGGACCCAGCCGATCGCGGAGATCGTCGGGCTGCGCGCCGCCGTCGACTACCTGAATGCGATCGGCATGGAGGCCATCCGCCAGCACGAGCTGGACCTCACCGCCTACGCCATGCGGACCCTCACGGAGCGGTTCGGCGACGACCTGGCCATCCATGGCCCACATGACCTCGAAAACCGCGGCGGAACCCTCTCACTCGCCTACCGGGGCATCCACCCTCACGACCTCAGCCAGGTGCTGGACCAGCACGGCATCTGCGTCCGGGCCGGCCACCACTGCGCCAAGCCCCTCATGAAGGTGCTGGGCGTGAATGCCACGGCCCGCGCCTCCCTCTACCTCTACAACGACGAGTCCGACGTGGATGCCCTGGCCGACGGCCTGGCTGCCGCCGGCGACTTCTTCGCCTTCTGACCAGACCACCCCATCCGCACACCCCACCCCAGGAGCATCCAGACAAATGGCCGGACTCGAAGACCTCTACAGGGAGGTCATCCTCGATCACTACCGGAGCCCCCGGAACCGTGGCGAGCTGGAGACCCCGCCGGCCATCATGGCCGAGGGGTTCAACCCGCTCTGCGGTGACGAGATCCAGGTGTACCTACTGGTCGAGGACGGTGTGATCGCCGAGATCCGCATCGGCGGGCAGGGGTGCTCGATCAGCCAGTCGTCAGCCTCGATGATGAGCGCCGCGGTCCTCGGACGGACCCCCGACGGTGCCCGTGAGGTACTCCGGTCGTTCAAGGAGATGATGTCGATCCACGAGCACGGTCTGGACGGCGAGCCCATCTCGACCGACGATCAACCTGGGGCCTCCGGACTCGGCGACCTCGAGGCCCTACGGGGTGTGGTGAAGTTCCCGGTGCGCATCAAGTGCGCCACCCTGGGTTGGAACACCCTCGACCAGGTGCTGGACCAGACAGGCACCTGAACCTCGGCGGGCGGCCTACGGACCCCGAGTCAGGCCAGGCCGTCCACCGCCTCGGCGAACGTGACATCCAGCCTGGTGAGACCCCCGGCGCTGTGGGTGGTGACGGCGATCTCCACCTGATTCCACGAGTTTGACCAGTCAGGGTGGTGCTGGAGGGCTTCGGCGACAACCGCCACCCGACCCATGAAGGCCCAGGCCTCGGAGAAGTCGACGAACCCGAACGTCCGACGGAGGTGGTCCCCGTCGATCTCCCACGCTGGAAGGCGAGCCGCCAGGGAAGCGCTCTCCCCGGGGGTCAGAACGGTGCGGTCGACCGGAAGCCGGGATGCCAGCCCCGAAGGCTCGTCATCAACGGGAGGCGGGCGGTCGGCCATGACCTGACTGTAGGTCTGGAGGATCAGGTCGTTCAGTACCGAAGCCCGGTCCCGGAGATCCGACCCGTTCAGCTGTCCAGCGGGTCGGCAAACGGGTCCTCGCCGAAACCCGACTCGTGGTCCTCGGGATGGGTCACCCCGGTGGGCAGTGCCACCGATTCCCCCGCCTCGGCCAGCACCCCGACATAGCCCTCAGCCTCGAGGCGCTCAGCCAACTCGGGGCCGCCCACGACCTGGATACGTCCCCGGGCCAGCACGTGCACCCTGTCGGGTTCCAGCACCTCCAGGAACCGCCCGAAGTGGGTGATGGCCAGTACCCCCAGGCCATCCTCCTCGGTGGCCGCCTGGATGCGGCGCGCCACGGCGGCGAGTGCGTCCACGTCCAGGCCCGAGTCGATCTCGTCCAGGACGGCGTAGCGCCTCTTCAGCGAGCTGAGCATGAGGGTCTCGTTCCGCTTCTTCTCGCCGCCGGAGAGGTCCACGTTCAGTGCCCGGGCCAGGAAGCGTTCGTCGAATCCGATGCGAGCCGCCTCGGTGACCAGCAGCTCGTAGATCCCCTCGGTGCTGCGTCCGTCGGCGCGGGCCGCCTCGGCGACCACCGACTCCAGGCTCACGCCGGGTACCTCCGTCGGGTGCTGGAGGGCCAGGAACAAACCTGCCCGGGCTCTCTCCCAGGTGGGCAGCGCCAGCAGGTCGACACCGTCCAGGGTGACCGAACCCCCGGTCACCTCGTAGCCATGGCGGCCCATCAGCACGTGTGCCAGGGTCGACTTGCCCGACCCGTTGGGCCCCATGATGGCGTGCACCTCGCCCGGTCGGATCTCCAGGTCGATCCCATGCAGGATGTCGATTCCGCCGACGCTGGCTCTCAGGCCCTCGATGCGAAGCACGCTGTTCCCCTCGGATCCGGTCATCGGGAACGTCCCCCGGAGAGCTCCACCAGGACGTCGTCACCCTCGACGGTCACAGCGTGCACGGCCACCGGCCTCACGGCCGGCAGGGTGAGGGCCTCACCCGTCCGCAGGTCGAACAGGCTTCCGTGCTTCCAGCACTCCAGGGCGCACTCCTCGAGGTCCACCTCGCCCTCTGACAACGAGACCTCGGCGTGGCTGCAGATGTCGTCGATGCCGTGCACCTGGTCGCCTATGCGCACCAACGCCACGGCCCGACCGTCAACGACGACCCGACGGGGAGAACCATCGGCCAGTTCGGACCAGCCACAGACCCGGACGCCGCTCACTGGGCGTCCCCACCGGCTGTGGCAGTACCTGCATCCGCAGCGGCCGCGCCCAGACCCGTCGAATCGCTGTCGGCCTGCGAGGAGCTGAAACCGGTTCGACGGTCGAGTCGCTCGGCCAGGGCCTCCTGCAGGATCTCGGCCACAGCGGGGACCGGTGCAGCATCGGCCACGTCCTGGAAGAACCCCTCCAGCAGGAGCCGTTCGGCCATCCGCGTGGGCACGCCCCGGCTCTCGAGGAAGAAGCGCTGGTCCTCGTCGACCGGCGAGACCGTCGATGCATGATCTCCAGGTTGGGCACGGTCTCGGCCCAGGCGTCCGGAGAGAGCTTGATGTTCCGGTTGGTCTGGTTCGCCCTGGTGCGGACCGCCTCCGGGCGGACCCGGATGAGACCCGAGTAGATCGAGTGGGAGGACCCGTCCAGTGCGCCCTTGAACAGGAGCTCGCTGGTCGTGTCGGGAGCCGCATGCTCCTGGAAGGTCCTGAAATCCAAGGTCTGGTCGCCCTCGCCGTAGTAGGCGGTAGCCAGACGTCCCTCGGCCCCGCGTCCGACCAGGCGACAGTCGATCCGGGTACGGGCGTAGTCGCCCCCGAGGCCGGCCGTGAAGGCCTCCACGGTGCCCGACTGCCCGACCTTGAAGGCCTGGTGTGCCAGTTGCCAGATCCTGGGACCCATCTCCTGGACGAGGGCGTGTCGAAGGTGGCCGTCCCGGTCGACGGTGGCCTCCAGCACCGGGACCACCAGCGATGCCACGTCGGTGGAGGTATGCAGTTCGACCACGGTCAGGGAGGCTGCGGCACCGCACCTCACGATCACCCGGGGGAACAGCGCCGAGGCTTTCGCATCGGTCAGGACCACTACGACCACGGGGGCGTCGACCTGGAGGCCGTCGGGCACCACGATCGCCACCGGTTCCGGCCCGTAGGCCCGGTTCAGGTGGCCGAACAGGTCGACCGGGAAGTCGATCGCCGAACCGAGGTGGTCGGATCCGTCATCCAGGTCGGCAATCGGCCCGATGGTCATGCCGGCCTCGGCCAGTCGTGCCTCAAGCGTGTTCTCGACCACCCAGCCGTTCCTGATCACGACGACACCGGCCATCTCGCCGAAGGCCGACAGGTCGCGTTCGACCACAGAGTTGGAGGCGCGCTGTCGCTTCAGGGGTGCGAAGCCGTCGAGGTCCAGGTCGGCGATCCTGGAGTACCGCCAGACCTCCTCGTCGGGGCTGGGGGGCTCGACGTCCTCAAGGCCCTCGAAGGCCTTCCGACGAATCTCGGAAAGCCATTCCGGTCCGGGCAGTCCGGCCGAGACGTCAGCGGTGAAGGCTCTCAGGGCGATACCTCGCCGACTACCCATCATGGGGTGCCGGACATTTCGGAGGGACGGGCGGTTGAGACTCGCGGGCGCTGCCCGCGGACCGGGATTTACCCTACCGCCGTAGGTGTAATTCCCGGACGCCGGGAACAATCAGGAGCTACGGCGTTTCAGGGCCCGTGGAGATGTCCCAGGGTCCCGGGCGAGATCTCGCAGGAGGCCTCGTAGGCGTCCACGTCGACCGACTTCAGCCTTATGACCCGCCCGATCCGGAAGGCCCGAAGCTTTCCACCATCGATCAGGCGGTAGACGGTCTTGGTCGCCACGCCGAGACGGTGGGCGACCGCATCGGTGCTCATCCAGGTCCAGTCCAGGCCGTCAGCACTCTCCACCTCTGCATCCATCCCGGTGATTCTACATAACTTTCGATACCCCGGGTGATCCCCCGATCCCCCCTTCCGGACGCTGGAGGGTCGACAGCAGTCGGCTGTATGGTCGCCATCGTGTCCAGCCTCCGCTACGTCCTCCTGGGCCTGGCATCCGGCGAACCGGCCTGGCTCGAGGCGGTGGCCCGGCTGGTCGGGCGTCGCAGCGCCGACGACGAGTTCATCCGCTGCACGGGATCAGTGGACCTCGCAACCCGTCTCGGCACGGGTCGACCGTTCTCCGCCGTACTGGTGGACCACAGGACCGTAGGCCTCGACCGCGAGCTGGTACGGAGGGCTTCAGTGGCCGGCTGCCCCGTGATCGTCGTGGGCGGGGCCGACGACCCCGGCCGACTCGCCTCCCTCGGAGCGACGTCCCACATGGTCGACCCTCCGAGCCTCCAGGACCTGGACGGGATGCTGGAGCGACACGCCACGCCGATCGGGCGTATCGACGACCTCCGCCTGGGCCTACGTGCCGAGGACGGTCCTGCCGGCTGGACGGGTCGGATGGTGGCGGTGACCGGCCCGGGAGGAACCGGGGCATCCACGGTCGCACGGCTCCTGGCCGCAGCCCTGGCCGATGACCCGCGGATGTACTCCTCGGTACTCCTGGTCGATGCCTGCCTCGAAGCCGACCAGGCCCACATGCACGGGATCACCGACTCCCCGGTCGACCTGCAGGCTGCAGCCCGGGCCCACCGCAACGGTGACCCCGTGGATTCGGAACTTCGTGCGCTGACGTTCGTTCCCGCCGGTCATCGCCACCGGCTCCTCCCGGGCATCAGGCAACGTCGGGACTGGCCGACCATTGGTGGCCCCAGCCTCGAGGCAGCCCTCGGGAACCTCCGCGATCACCATCTGGCGACCATCGTGGACGTCGACCCGTACGTGGACCTGGCGCCGACCCACCAGCCCGTGGGACCCACGACGCCCGGTGAGCCTGCCCGCATCGTCTTCGGAATGGCCGACCTGGTCCTCGTGGTCGGACGCGCCGGCAGTGACTCCGTCCGCTCCCTTGCACGTGTGAGGGCCAACCTCGCCGACTCGGGGCTACCGGCCGAAAGGGTCATGGAGCTGCCCCTCACCTCATCCCCGGCAGTCGGCCGCCTCGCTTCCCGACGGGCCGGGCGCGCTGCCCGACGTGGGCAGGCGGTGCAGTCCGGGGACCTCGTTCTGGATCTGCCAGGCACGCTCGACGGTTCCGATACGGCCGCCCACCTGGCGGACCGGGTACTCACCGTGCTGGACCGGCTGCCATCGCGTACGCAGAACCAGAACGAGGTGGCCGTGATCGCCGGGTCCCTCGGTACGACCAGCGACGACGAACCATGAGCGAATCCGGAAACGTCGAGGCGGCGATCCTGGCGGCCATCCAGATGCCGGGCGTGGTGCCGCTCTCGGAGGCCGGACGCTCAGGCTCGGGGGCCGGACCCGTGACCTCCACCGACAGCCTCGTGCCACTACCGGACCGACCACCACTGGGCTCCCGTGCGGTCTGCGTGCTGGGAGCGTCGCTCTCCAGGACCGTGGCCGAGGTCCACCGCGCAGGCATCGTGCATGGATCCATCTCGCTACCCGTGGTCCTCGTCGACCAGCTGGGACGACCGGTCCTGGCCGGTTTCGACACGGCCAGTCGCTCGACCAGTCCCGATGCGCGGGCCCTGGATGCCGGAGACCTGGTCAGTCTCCTGAAGGTGCTCGTGGACCGGCTGCCGGCTTCGGCAGATTCCTCCGAGTCCAGGAACCGTCGTCGCACCAGTCGGCTCCTCGACGAGCTGGACGGTTCCCCTACCGTCGACATCTCGGACGGCCTGGCTGGACTGGCGCGCAGCTTCGGCTCAGGCGCCACCGACGGGGTAGCTGAGGCCGTCGAACCACAGGAGGCCCGGTCGGACGGGGACCCGGATCAAGCCGCCCCGGAGGGCCAGTCAGCTCCGGCAGACCGCCCGTCCGACGAGGAAGGCCCACAGGTGGTCGATTCCACGCAGGAGGACCCGGGTGCCGCCACACGGGGACCATCTGGCGCCGGACAGGGTGACGAACGGGGCGATGGGCAGAACGCGTCCGGTTCGGACCGGACCATTCGGGCGCGGATCCGGTCGGCCCCGACGGGGCCCGGCCGACTCGCCACCGCCGGCTTCATGGCCACCGGAGTGGCGATCGTGGCGGCTGCAGCCATCGCCTTCTTCCTCTCCCGGGGCACGGTGGAACCCCCGGTCGAGCCGCCACCCCTCGTCATGGAAGGCGGCCCGATGGTCACCTACCTGGGCATCAGCTACCGGATCGGGAGGCCGGGTGACGTCGCCGTGGTCCGGTCCTGCGACGGACAGGCCACCGCCTGGTTGCTGCGGCCATCGACCGGCGCCATATACAGCTTCGAGACGTGGGCCGCCGACGAGATGGCGATCGCCGACCCGATCCGGATCGTGCTCGGGGGCCGATCCCTTCGTCTCGCCCACAGCCTGGGCTGCACGGATGTACATGTCGAGACCACCGATGGTCGGTCCGTGCCGCTCACCGACGGGTCCTGAACCGGTCCACTCACGGGTTGCTACCGGGCCCGTGACCAGATGCCGTGTGGCGCGGACGGAAAGAAGTCCATGGTGCGCTCCTCCAGCAGCTCCATGCCGAGCCTGACGGCCACGGCCTGCGAGGCCTCGTTCTCGGGAAGGATGCAGGAGTAGATCCGATCCAGATGGCCTCGGCTCCGGCCTCCGTGGCATAGCCCCTTCCCCAGTGGTCGGGGTGCAGGGTCCAGCCGACCTCCACGCCCGGCCAGTCCGGATACTCCGGACGGTAGAGGCCCGCACGACCCAGGAAGGCTCCGGACGACCGCTCCTCCAGCGCCCATTGTCCGGTACCGCGAAGCGCCCACTCGCCCAGGAACACGGCCATCTGCTGCCAGGCGTTGCTGCGGTTCAGGCCAGCAGGCAGATGCAGCCAGCGCCGCACCTCAGAAGTGTCCAGCACTCCGAAGTAGTCGTCCACGTCCTCGTCCCGGAAGGGCCGCAGGATGAGGCGCTCGGTCTCCAGCGTCGGGCATGGCCCAGAGCGAATCGGCATCGCCCCATCGTGGCATCTGTCCACCGATGCTGGTGGACTCTCCGAATGGCAGAGATACAACTCGAATCACCGGTGACCGGCGTGGTCTGGAAGATCGTGGCGGCTCCCGGCAGCGTCGTGGCGGCAGGCGACACCATCCTCATCATGGAGTCGATGAAGATGGAGATTCCGATCGAGTCCCCGGAGGACGCAACGGTGACCCTCCTCCATGTGGCCGAAGGTGACCAGGTCTCCGAGGATGACCCGGTGGCCACCATCCAGACGGGCTGAGAGGTCCCACTGCGGTGGGCCTCAGGGCCGGTAGGGGAACCCCGCCGGGCCCGGAGTGCGCAGCGGCGCGGCCAGGTTGGCGAACTCGCAGAGCAGCGGACGCGTATCGGCCGGATCAATGATCTCCTCCACCAGGAATGCCTCGGCGGTCCGGAACGGTGATCGAACGCTGTTGAGGCGCTCCGTGATCTCGGCCAGCAGGGCCGCTGGATCATCCGACGCCTCGAGGTCGGCCCGATAGGCCGCCTCCACGCCACCCTCCACCGGAAGGGAGCCCCAGTCTCCCGAAGGCCACGCGTAGCGGTACTGGAAGCGGTGGGCAGGGGAATGGGCTGCGCCTGCCACCCCGAACGCCTTACGGACCAGAATCGAGCACCATGGCACGGTCGCCTGGTAGATGGCGGCCAGCGCACGGGCACCGTGGCGGATGGTGGCCTGCTGCTCCGCCTCGGTACCGTTGTCGACCAGGTGCACGACGGGAAGGTGGAACGTCTCGGCCAGGTCCACGAACCGCGTGACCTTCTGCGAGGAGGCCGCCGTCCAGCCGCCGCCGTAGTGGTACGGATCGCCGGCCACGATGGCGACCGGCCAGCCGTCCAGACGTGCCAGCCCACAGATGGCGGATCGGCCGAAGGCCCTTCCGATCTCGAAGAAGCTGCCCCCGTCGACCACCGACTCGATGATCGACCGCATCTTGTAGACCTGCCTGCGGTCCCGAGGGACCACGTCGCCCAGCCCGGGATCGGTACGGCCCGGATCATCGGTGCACGGACCACGTTCCGCCAGTTCGTGGACCGAAGACGGCAGGTAGGAGAGGAACCGGCGGGTCCTCTCGAAGGCCTCCTCCTCGCTTCGCACCTCGTCGTCGATGGCACCGTTGCGGGTGTGGATCCGGCTTCCGCCCAGGTCCTCCTTGTCGACCTGTTCGCCACCCATCCGGTTGACCACGACGGGTCCCGCTGCGAAGAGGTGCGACATGCCCTTGACCATCACCGAGTAGTGGCTGGTGACGGCACGCGCCGCCCCGAGACCGGCAACCGAGCCGAGGCATAGCGCCACCGTCGGCACAGTGGCCAGGTTGGCCACGACGTGCTCCCATGCAGGGTTCATGGGCACGTAGGTGCGGGCACCCCGACCGTGGCCGCCGTCGCCCTCGGAGACCTTCTTGGACGGGTCGGTGTCCAGCGTCCTGACCGAACCACCGCCGCCGGTGCCGTCGATGAGCCGGATGATCGGAAGGCGTAGTTCGCCGGCCATCTTCTCCGCCGCTATCTGCTTGCCGATGATCGCAGCGTCGGCCGCGCCACCCCTGACCGTGAAGTCATCAGCAGCCACCACGACCGTACGTCCATCGATCCGCCCCCGGCCGAACAGGAAGTTGGAGGCCCGTAGGTCGACCAGCTCACCGTCCCCGTCGTAGGTGGGGCTGCCGGCGATCTTGCCGATCTCGTGGAACGATCCTTCGTCCAGGAGGGCGGTGATCCGCTGGCGCACGTCCAGCTTGCCCCGATCGTGCTGGCGGGCGACCTTCTCGACGCCACCCATCCGCTCGGCCATAGCCTCACGGGCCCGCAGCTCACCCAGTTCCGGTTCCCACACTCCCATGGTCCAGCCCCCCTCCGTCGATGCCGGCGCTAGGCGGGTCGGAGCTCGGTCAGCCCCCGGCCGTTGTCACGCATGACCATCCGGCGGTCCTCCTCGGAGAGGTCCTCCACCTCGCTGAGGAAGTCCAGCGGGGCGGGAAGCCCCTCGATGTGGGGCCAGTCGGATCCGAAGATCACATGGTCAGCCCCCATCAGGTCGACCACCTCGTGTACGTCGTCCTCCCAGAAGGGATTCATCCAGACGTGCTCGCGGAACAGGGCCACGGGGTCCTCGTCGAACCAGTGGGAGGACTTCCCGGCCTGCTGCCGCAGCTTGCGGAACATGGGAGCCAGATAGTCGGAGCCGTTCTCCACGCTGGCGATCCTGAGGTTCCCGAAGCGGGTGTACATCTTCTCCAACGACATGGTGATCAGCCAGTCGTGGGCGGCACGCTCGATGTTGAACCCCTTGATCGAGGGTCGGTAACGACCGGTTCCACCGGCCACGCCAGACGAGGTGAACCCATCCTCCGCGTAGCCCTGGGTGCTGTAGCCGCTGTCCCCCGCATGGACCACCGTGGTTATTCCCGCCTCGTTCACACGTGCCCAGAAGGGATCGAACATGGGGTCGCCCGGCGACCGTGGTCCGTTGGCCGTCTGGACGGCGGCCGGCCGCATGACGATGGTCCGAGCGCCGTTCTCCAGGCACCACTCCAACTCCCTGACGGCCATGTCCACGTCGGCCAGGGAGAGATACGGCGAGGCGTAGATGGTGTCGCGGAATGCGAAGCCCCAGTCCTCCAGCAGCCACCTGTTGAAGCCGGTCATGAGGGCCACGACGGCCTCCGTGTCCTCCTTCAGGAGTTCCTCGTAGAGCACCCCGAGCGTCGGGAAGAGCCACACGGCCTCAAGGCCCTGACCCTCGATGACCACGGAGCGCGCCTCGCGGTCCACGTACTCGGCGGGTAGCGGCTCCCGGTCCTTCAGGTACTCCAGCGGGCCCTTTCCCTCCGGGTTGCCCTTGAAGTACTGGTGGAGGGCTCCCGGCTTGGCGATCGGATTCCAGGTCGGGTTGGCCACCGCCCGGCTGAGGCGCCCGCCCACGATGTGGTGCCTCCGCCCGTCGATCTCGGCCCACTGGACCACCCGGTGGCGCATCTCCGGCGCCACGTGGCGGATGAAGGCGTCCTCGGCCTCGTAGTAGTGGTTGTCGCAGTCGAAGGGCCGGTAGCCGAGGTCGTCAGTCATCTGTAGTCACCGGTGCTCTCCGTAACGGTCCCTGACCCCCGATCGGGGGTCCGCCAGCAGTCGGAAGCGACAGTACCGGCCAGCCGGGATCGGACCCGAACGGGGCGCAGCACTAGGGTTCACGGCGTGTCGGGTCCATCAGCCAACGAGACCTCCTTCGAGACCCTTGACGTCACGGTCGCCGACCACGTTGCCACCGTCGTCCTGGACCGTCCGGAGGCGGGCAACGCCTTCACCGCCGTCATGCAGGGCGAGTTGCGGGACCTCTGGACCGCTCTGCGCTCCGATGACGACGTCCGGGTGGTGGTGCTCACCGGCAGCGGTGACCGGGCATTCTGCACCGGCATCGACCGGAACGAGCCGTTCACCGCACTCGGCGACTCCCCGGCGTTGTACGGCACGTCCAACAACTTCATGTACGACGACCCCGGCGACTGGCTGGGCCCGAAGTCCAACAACCTCTGGAAGCCGGTCATCGGCGCCGTGAACGGCATGGCCTGTGGTGGTGCCTTCTACCTACTCGGCGAGTGCGACGTGCTGATCGCCGCTGAGCACGCAACCTTCTTCGACCCGCACGTCACCTTTGGGATGCCGGCCATCTACGAGCCGATGAAGATGCTCTCCAAGATGCCGTTCGGCGAGGTGATGAGGATGTCGCTGACCGGCAACGCCGAGCGCATCTCGGCCGGAACCGCCCTACGCATGGGTCTCGTCACGGAGGTGGTGCCGGCGGCCGACCTGGCCGGTGCCGCCGCTGACCTGGCCGCCTCGATAGCAGCCAACCCGCCGTGGGCCGTGCAGGGCACGCTCCGGGCGATCTGGGCCGCCCAGGACCTCGGATCGCTGGGTGGCCACTCGATTGCGACCGCCCTGCTCAGCACGGCCACCGACAAGGACGCCCTGCGCTCAGGCACCGAGCAGTTCGACTCGGGTGGGCGTATCGAGCCCCGGATCCGCTGAGGCGACCGGGTGGCGTCCCTCAGAACCTCGGCAACCCATCGGCCAGGAGCGACCTGACCCTGGGCCCCCACAGGTGGGACAGCGACTCGCCCTCGTAGTCGGCCTCGAACGCCGCCTCGATGAGGACCACCCGGTAGGCCTGGACGGCCAGCACGACGTCGCAGTCGTTCAGGAACTCGTCCAGCGGGTGGTCGGTCACCCCGGCGGCGACGAGACGGTCGTGGTACTCCCGGCAGAGGCGCAGGAACGTGGCCCGGGCCCCGGGCCCGGGCGGGATGGCCTCGGAGAGCAGGTAGGCGACGTCACCGGCCGGCCGGCCTGAGCCGGCGGCCCCGAAGTCGATCATGACCAGCCCGTCGTCGGTGAACAGCATGTTGTCGGTGCGGCAGTCCCCGTGACGGATGGAGAGCGGCTCGTTCAGATGGGCCGCCAGGTCCACGATGTGGTCACCCACCCAGTCGGCGTGGCGCATCAGCTCATCGGTGAACACGCCGGGTTCCCGCTCTACAACCTCGTCCCGCCATGCCCGGTAGAGGCCGTGCATGACGTTCGGCATCTGGGTGACCATCGACCACTCGAACACCGAATCATCGGCCAGACGGGAGTCTCCCCAGAAGTGGGCGTGCATCTCGGCGAGGGTCCTGAGGATGGCGGAAAGGTCCTCGGCCGGCGGGAGGTCGGCGGCCGTGGTGATCCGGGCATCGGGTATGTACTCCATCACCAGCGCGTAACGCCGCTTCGACGGCCTCACGAGCTTTCGGGCATGGCGGCCGATGAACTTCACGACCGGTGCCGGGAGTCCGTCCACGAGTCCTTCCCGGCGTCGACGGGCGGCCGGCGATGGTCCCGGGTCGCGGACCGCGTGTATGAGACGCGGCACGCGTATGGGGAAGTCGCCGGACAGTCGCTCGTAGAAGTCGAACTCCCGGTCGTAGCTGCCCTCGGCTTCCGCCAGGCCACGGTTGCCGACGTTGTCGGTGGGGAACTTGACCAGCACCGCATCCGGGGTGTCGGACTCCTCGATATCCCAGTCCAAGGAGATCCTGATGGTCTGGCCCTGGAAGCCCACCCCGGAACCAGGGCTACCCGCCCGGAAGCCGACCACGTTGGCCGCTTCGATGAGGCCGGCGGAGCGGATGGCGTGCGTCAGCCAGGCCGCGTCGATCTCCTCGACCGACTGGGGAATCCGTATGGGTAGGCGCCTCGGCATCGGCCGGACCCTATGCCACGACCACGGCCCACAACATGGCGGCCCCGGGTCGGGTCAGGCCTTGTCAGGCCAGCGTGATCCGTCCGGAGCCGGCAGTGGCCCGCCCGATCACGGCAGCCGCGTGCCCGGTCGAGTCCAGGTCGGCCAGCACGCCGTCCACCTCCGTCGGGTCCACGCCGAAGACGAGGCCACCTGACGTCTGGGCATCGGCCAGGAGGAGCACGTCGAGCTCCTCGAAGCCACCCCGGTCCAGTCGTTCGTCGGCCCATTCCAGGTTGCGGCGGCTCCCACCGGGCATGGAGCCGGCCTCGGCCAGCTCCCGCGTCCCCGGTAGCAGCGGAACCGCAGCCACGTCGATGGCAACGTCGATCCCGGACTCCATGGCGGCCCGACCCAGGTGCCCGAGGAGGCCGAAGCCCGTCACGTCGGTGGCGCCCCGCGCTCCCGAAGCGACGGCGATCCGTGCCGCAGCGTCGTTGAGACGCGTCATGGAGGCCAACGCAGCATCGACCACCTCCTCGGAGGCGGTACCCGACTTGATGGCCGTCGTTATGACCCCCACGCCCAGTGGCTTTGTGAGGACGATCACGTCGCCGGGCCTGAATCCGGAATTCGTGAGCATCCGGTCCGGATGCACCTCGCCCACCACGGCCAGCCCGAACTTGGGCTCCGGGTCGTCCACGGTGTGGCCTCCGGCTATCACGAACCCGCCTTCGGAGGCGATGTCCTGGGCTCCGAGGAGCACCTCCACCAGCAGGTCGTTGGACAACTCGGCGACATTCCAGCCGACCAGGTTGAGTGCCAGCAGGGGTCGGCCGCCCATCGCGTAGACGTCCGACACGGCGTTGGCCGCGGCTACGCGACCCCACCATCTGGCGTCATCCACGACCGGGGTTATGAAATCGGCCGTCACGACCAGGGCGCGGTCGTCGTCGAGGCGCCACACTGCGGCGTCATCGCCGGTCGCTGCTCCGACAAGGAGGTTGGGATCTGTCACGGGTGCCAGGCGGCGCACGACGTGCGCCAGCTCGCCGGGGGCGAGCTTGCAGCCTCAACCGGCTCCGTGGCTGAACTGCGTCAACCTTCGGGTCTCGTCCATCTCGTCACCCCCATCCGCGTCGTCGGGACATCATGACCGGCCCCGATCGGGACACGGCGATCTCCGGCAAGGGTAGGCGGCGGTTCAGGTTGCACCGATGACGCCACGGGCCCGGAGGTCGGCCAGCGACCCGTCTGTCAGGCCCAGCTCGGCGGCGAGCACCTCGTCGGTGTGCTCGCCCAGCCATGGCACGCGGGTATCCGGGACCTCGGGCACCTCGGACAGCTTGACCGGGTTGCCCGGCACCAGCACCGGCTCACCGGAGGCCCCGGGCAGCGTCTCGATCAACATGTTGCGGACCGCCAGGTGCGGATCAGCGACCACCTGGCCGCTGGTCTGGGACGGACCACAGGCGATCCCGGCACCCGACAGCGTGTCCACCACCTCGACCAGCGTTCGACGGGTGGACCACGACTCGATCGCCGGACGTAGGAGGTCGTCCAGGTGCTCCTGCCAACCGGCACGCGTGGCCAACCGCCCATCATCGAGCAGGTCAGGCCGCCCGATCTCGGTCATCAGGACCTCGAAGTGGTGCTCCCTCACGCACTGCAGCACGAAGTGGCCGTCGGCGGCCTCGAAGGTCTCCACGATGCCCACCCCGCTCCCCCACTCCCGCTGGATTCCCATGGAGTGGAAGTTGGTGACGATGTCGGTCATGGCCACGGTCGAGTCGAGCATGGCGACGTCGATGTGCTGGCCGGTGCCGGTCCGATCCCTGTGTCGCAGCGCCGCCAGGATCCCCACTGCGCCGAACAGCGCGGAGCTGATGTCCCCCAGGGCCCCGACCGGGTTGGCGGCCGGGGGCCGACCCGGGGTTCGCTTGTACTCGTAGATCCCGGACATTCCCTCCACCACCGCCGCGTAGGCGCCCATGTCCCGGTAGGGCGAACGCTGGTCCTGGCCGAAGCCCGATACCGAGAGATAGACGACCTCGGGATGCACGGCCCGGACGGCCTCGTATCCGATGCCCAGGCGGTCGGCGGTCCCGGCCCGGAAGTTCTCACCCACGACGTCGAAGCCGGGCGCCATCCGTAGGAACAGCTCGACACCCTCCGGATGCTTCAGGTCGATGGCAACGCTGCGCTTGTTCAGGTTGTTCCGCAGGAACGTCGCTCCCACCTGGCGACCATCCGGGTCAGTCACGAAGGGTTGGGATCCGCGACCGCTGTCACCGGTCACAGGGTGCTCGACCTTGACCACCTCGGCTCCCAGACGGGCCAGGAGCTGGGTGGCGAACGGAAGGGCCGCCATCTGCTCGACGGCCAGGATCCGTATGCCGTCCAGCGGCCGGGGAGCCTCGTCGTCGGTGGTGGTCATCGAGACCAGTCTGCCTCAGAGGCCTGTCGGCCGGTTCACGAAACGCCCGGCCTCCGGCGAGAAGAACCAGCCGCCTCCGGCCAACGTTCCCCCGTCGACCGGAACGTTGTGGCCGGTCACGAAGGAGGACATGTCACTGGCCAGGAACAGGGCCACCCGGGCCTGGTCCTCCGGCCAACCCAACCGGCCCACCGGAGCCCATGCTTCCCAGAGGTGGTCGTGCCCGGCGCCACCGGAGAGGTAGTCCACCTGGGGCGTCTGGGTCAGGTCGGGCCCGATGCCGTTGACCCGGATCCCCTTCCGTCCGTAGCCGGCAGCCAACGACGTCGTGAAGTGGGCCACCGCCGCCTTCATGGCCGCGTAGACCGGCTCGCCGGGGAAGCCCCGCATCCCCTCCACGGAATGCACGTTGACTATCGATCCGCCGCCTCCGTCGACCATCGGCCCCAGGAAGGCCCTGGTCACCCTGAATACGTGCTCCAGGTTGGTCGAGTACATGGCCTGCCACGACTCAGACGTGGACTCGTGGAACCGGACCAGCGGCCGGTAGTCGCCGACGTTGTTGACCAGCACGTCCACCCGTCCGTGCTCGCCCACGACCGCCACGCGGAGATCCTCCACCTCGGCATCGGACGTCACGTCGACCACGTGGGCCCGAGCCGTTCCACCGATCGCCTCGATCGCTTCGACGGCGGCGGCCGCCCGGTCCGGGTCGACCTCGACGATCTCGACGATGGCCCCGTGCTCGGCGAACAACCGGGCGATCGCTCCGCCGATCCCGACGCCTCCACCGGTCACCACGGCCACCCTGCCCTCCAGCAGCCGATTCCAGTCCTGGATCGGCGGGACCCGTTGAGGCCCCTGGGTCGGTCCCCCGGACGTGCCTGTCACCCCGACTCCGACCCCGCAAGACGGCGAACGGCCTCCAGGAGCCGGTCCACGTCGTCGTCGGTCGTGTAGAGGCTGATCCCGGCGCGCACTGCCCCTGCCTCGAAGTCCAGGCCCAGTGGCTCCATGGCCTCCACGGCGTAGTTGTGACCGTCCCAGACGGCCACGCTCTCGGCGGCCAGCCGTTCGGCAACTGTGAGCGGAGCCAGGCCGTCCACCTCGAACATGAGCGTCGGCGCCCTGTCGAGGATGTCCTGCGGCCCCACCACCCGAACACCGTCGATCCCGTGGAGACCGTCGAGTAGGCGTGAGAACCGGATCGTCTCATGGGCGACGATCCTGTCCATGCCCGTCTCGAGCAGGAAGCGGGCCGCTGCATCGATGCCGGCCAGCGCCTCCCATGACGGCGTTCCGTACTGGAGGCGGCCCGGGCCCGAGTCCGGAGCCGGACGGACCTTGTACACGTCCAGCGCCTCCAACAGACCCGGCTCCACGCACATGATCCCGGCATGCGGTCCGTACCACTTGTACGACGAGGTGGTGAAGACGTCGCATCCGATAGCGGTGACGTCCACCTTCCGGTGCGGCGTCAGGTGGACGCCGTCCACGACGACCCTGGCTCCGGCGGAATGCGCTGCGGCCGTGACCGCTGTGACGTCGGGAATGGCCCCGACGGCGTTCGAGGATCCCGTGACCGCCACCCATCGGGTGTCGGGACCGATCAGGTCGATCACCGCACCCGCTGCCAGACGACCGGTGGCCGGATCCAGCTCGGCCATGCGAACGGTGGCCCCGGTGTCCCTGGCGAGCAGCAACCACGGCGCCACGTTGGAGTCGTGGTCCAGCGTGGTGCACACGATCTCGTCGCCGGGTGCGAGTCCTCGGCCGATGGCCCGGGTGAGGGCCATCATGTTGGCCGTGGTGCTCGGCCCGAAGACCATCCTGCCGGCGTCGGTTCCCAGCAGTTCGCCCATGGTGGCGCTCACCGTCTCCACAAGGTCGTCGCAGGCCGCCGCTGCGGCGAAGGAGCCGTGCGAGTTGGCGTTGTTCCCGCTGCGTTGCCACTCGGCGCCGGCCTCGATGGCCACGTCCACCACCTGGGTCCCGGCCGGCCCGTCGAAACGCGCCCATTCTCCGGTCACTCCGGGAAATCGATCCCTTATATCGTTGAGGTGATGCACGGTCGGGCACGCTAGTGGTCTGGACCAAACCGGAGGGAGTCCTGTGGAGCCCTGGGAGCTGGACGCCAGAGAGCAGATCCGTGGCCTCGTGGCCGCCTACAACGCCCTGGGCGACCGCGGCCGCTTCGACGCTGTCATGGCCCTGTTCGCCGAGGACGCCGTGATGGACGTCGGCGACGAAGGCTCCTACGAGGGGCTGGACCAGATCCGCACGATCTTCACCGGAACCCGCGACTCGATCCTGGACGGGAACGGGGAGGGTGATGGTGCTGGCGACGGCAGCTCTGGCGACGGGCCCCGCTTCCTCCAGCACCACACCACAGGCCTGCACATCACGCTGGATGGCCGTGCCGAGGCAACCGGCCACTCCTACTTCACGGTGATGACCGACCGCGGCATGGACCACTGGGGCCGTTACCAGGACGCCTACCGGCCGGTGGACGGCCACTGGAGGTTCGCATCGCGCCGGGTCCGCATCGACGGCACCACGCCCGGGGGCTGGGCGGACAGGCGTCTGAACGGACCGGCGACGTGACCACCCCCGCAGGAATGTCCGACCTGGAACGCCTGGTGGCCGAGGCCGACATCCGACAGCTGGTCGCCCGCTACGCCGTCGCCCTGGACCGACGCGACCTCAAGGCCCTGGTGACCCTGTTCGTGCCCGACGTGCGCGTCGGGAAGGGCCTCCGGGGACACGCCGCCCTGCTGGAGAGCTTCGACTCGCAGCTCAGGACGGTCGGCATGACGGTGCTGAACGTCGGAACCCACCAGATCGACCTGGCCGGGCCCGACGACGCCACCGGCCACGTCTACTGCAAGGCAGAGATCCAGGACGGCGACCGTTGGATCCACCAGGCCATCCGGTACGACGACACCTACAACCGGGTGGATGGTGACTGGCGGTTCGTACGGCGTCAGCACCTGCTCTTCTACGGCGCCGAGGTGGGCGTAAACCCGTTGGGGCTCCCGCCTGCCGACTGGCCCACGAACCACGACGGCCTCGGCACCCTCCCCCACGACGACCCGTCCTGGCAGGCCTTCCACCGGAACGACCCGGGCATGGCCGGGTGAGCACCGACCAGGACATCGGACGCCAGATCGGCGACACGATCCTGGCGGGCTTCGTCGACTACATCGCCGGCTTCAGGAAGATCTCCCGTCGCGCCCAGCGCCACTTCACGCAGCGCGAGTGGACGGAACAGGACGCCGACTCCCGTCAGCGCCTGGCCCTGCACCGCTCCACGGTCGTCCAGACGGTGGAGCGGGTCGGGCCCATCCTGGATGGGGTGACCGACCGCCGCGGCACCTGGCGCACCGCTCGGGCCCACTACAAGCGCAGGATCGCCGACCGGTCCGACCTGACGCTGGCCGAGACCTTCTTCAACTCGGTGACACGTCGCACCTTCACCACCATCGGCGTGGACAACGACGTGGAACTCCGCTGGTTCGGAGCAACGACGGTTCCGCGCGGCGAGGGGCGCGCCGAGCTGTTCGCCACCGCCAACCGCTTCAGGGACACCTCGGCCATGGTCCGCCAGATCCTGGAGTCATACGACTTCGAGGCGCCCTGGGTGGACCTGGAGGCGGACGCACGCCGGGTGGCCGCCCGCATGGACTCGTTCCTCATCGAGGAGTGGGACAGCCTCGAGGCCGACGGCATCGACATGCTGCGACCCGTCTTCTACCGGAACAAGGCCGCCTACCTGGTGGGTCGACTCCGGCAGCTGAACCGGGTGACACCAATCGTCTTTCCCATCCTCCACAGCGCCGACGGCCTCCGCGTCGACACGGTGCTGATGGCGGAGTCGCAGGCCAGCAGGCTGTTCAGCTTCACCCGGTCCTACTTCTTCGTGGAGTGGCCCAACCCGTCGGAGCTGGTCGGCTTCCTCAAGTCGCTGCTCCCCATGAAGTCCCTCGCCGAGCTCTACACGGCGATCGGGTTCCCCCAGCACGGCAAGACGAGCCTGTACCGCTCCCTCTACCGACACCTCGACCACTCGCATGACAAGTTCGTGAGGGCACGCGGCACCCCGGGAATGGTGATGGCGGTGTTCACGCTGGTCTCGTTCAACGTCGTCTTCAAGATCATCAAGGACCGCTTCGACCCGCCGAAGAACACCACACGGGATGCCGTCAAGCGCCGCTACGCCCTCGTCTACAACCACGACCGGGTGGGCCGCATGGTGGAGGCCTGGGAGTTCGAGAACCTCTCGTTCGACAAGGACCGGTTCGACCCTGAACTCCTGGAGGAGCTGCTGAAGACGGCCTCTGAATCGGTACGGGTGAAGGGCGACAGCGTGGTGATCAGCCACGTGTACACGGAGCGGCAGGTGTACCCGCTGAACCTCTACCTGCGGGAGATGTCGACGGCCAAGGCCGTGGCCGCCGTCATCGACTGGGGGTGGGCAATCAAGGACCTGGCGGCGGCGAACGTCTTCCCCGGCGACCTCTTCACGAAGAACTTCGGCGTGACCCGGCACGGCAACGTCGTCTTCTACGACTACGACGAGTTGACCCTGCTGGAGGAGTGCCGGTTCCGGACCATTCCACAGTCCGACGACCCGGCCGACGAGATGCGCTTGGAACCCTGGTTCTCCATCGAACCCGGTGACGTCTTCCCCGAGCAGTTCCCGACGTTCATGGCCTTCCCGCGCGACGTGGACCATGAGGTCCGCCAGCGCTTCGACGAGGTCCACTCCGACCTCTACACGCCGGCCTTCTGGCAGGACGTCCAGGCCAGCCTGGCTCGCAGCGACCTCCCCGACTTCTTTCCCTACGTGGAGGACGTCAGATTCCACCGCAGGCCCAGCGGGGCCCTCGGTTAGGGTCGACGCGTGCCCCGCCCGATAGCCGTCGCCCCCTCGGTCCTACCCGTCGACTTCGCCCGGTTGGGCGACGAGTGCATGGCCCTCGAGAAGGCCGGGGTGGACCTCATCCACTGGGATGTCATGGACGGCGTGTTCGTCCCCAACCTGACGTTCGGCCCTGACGTGATCGCCTCCACCCGCTCCCTGGTGGACATCGAGTTCGAGGCCCACCTGATGGTGGTGAAACCGGACCGGCTCCTGGATCGCTACGTGGAGGCCGGCTGCTCGACCGTGCTGGTCCACGCCGAGGCCTGCGACCACCTGCACCGGACCCTGTCGCACATCGCCGAACTGGGCGCTACGCCGGGGGTCGCCCTGAACCCCCACACCCCGGCCGACGTGATCCGCCACGTCCGCGACCTACTCGGCGTGGTCCTGGTGATGACCGTCAACCCGGGATTCGGCGGACAGTCGTACATCGGAGCGATGGAAGCCAAGGTGGCCGAGGTGGCCGAGATGCTCGACGGCTACGACTGTGCGCTCGAGGTGGACGGCGGGATCGGCCCGTCCACGGTGGCCGGAGCGGTCGCCGCCGGAGCCGACCGGCTGGTGTCCGGCAGCGCCCTGTTCCGCGACCCGGAGGGACTGGAGCACGCCGTGACCGACCTCAGGTCGCGGGCCGAAGCGGCGCAGGCCTGACCACCTGATCGGAACGGCCCCGGCTGCCCTGCCGGCGGCAGTGGACGACCGGGCAGCCGGGGGGCGCCGCTACCCTCGCCCACATGAACGCCTCCCTCTTCACGCCTCAGCCGTCCACCCAGATGGCCAGCGACGCCGACAGTCCGGACCTCGGACGCTTCGACGTCTACGCCCGCCTGCTCCGGGATCGGATCGTGTTCCTGGGTTCCGACGTGAACGACGAGGTGGCGAACTTCATCATCGCCCAGATGCTCTTCCTCGAGGCCCAGGACCCCGACAAGCCGATCTGGTTGTACATCAACTCGCCGGGTGGGTCGGTCACCGCCGGCATGGCCATCTACGACACCATGCAGTTCGTGGGTCCCGAGGTGGGCACCATCTGCATGGGTCTGGGCGCCTCGATGGGCCAGTTCCTGCTGTGCGCGGGGGCACCGGGCAAGCGGTTCGCCCTGCCCCATGCGCGGATCATGATGCACCAGCCCCTGGGCGGCGTCCGGGGCCAGGCGTCTGACATCGCCATCCAGGCCGAGCAGATGGCCTACACGAAGAAGATGCTCCAGGAACGAATCGCCCAGCACACCGGTCAGCCGGTCGAGGCCATCGAGTCCGACAGCGACCGCGACCGCTGGTTCACCGCCGACGAGGCCCAGGAATACGGGATCATCGACCAGGTGATCGTGCGACGAGGGGAAATGCACTGAGGCCGGACCGGGCCATCGTCTGCCCGTAGGATTGCAGGGGCGGATGTGGCGGAACTGGTAGACGCACCGGCTTTAGGAGCCGGCGCCGAGAGGCATGGGGGTTCGAGTCCCCCCGTCCGCACGTGACCGAACCCAACGACACTCCCGAACACCAGGGTGATACCCCACCTGAGGGCACTTCCCTGCCCGAGGGCACCCCCCAGGTCGACGGCGGCATCCTCGACGCCCTCGTGGACGCCGCTCCCACCGGAATGGCCCGAGTAGGCCCCGACGGCAGGATCCTGCACGTCAACGGCCACTGGGCCGCCACCACCGGTCAGGATCCGGTCGACGCCCACGGCCACGGTTGGACCTCGATCCTGGACCCCGACGGCCGCGACGAGTTCCTGGCCGACCTGCGGCGTGCCCTGGCCGACGGATCGGGCCTCCGGGGTCGCCTCCGCCTGCTCGACGCCGAGGGGACCACCCGCTGGCTGGACCTCTCCACCGTCCCGCTCGACGGGGTGGACGGCTCACCCGGCGCGCTGAGATGGACGAGACGAGGCGGGCACACGAGCTGACCAGGGTCCTGGAGGCCAGCCCGGATCCCGTAGCGGTCCTGGAACCGTCCGGCGAGGTCGTGGTCTGGGCGAACGACGCCATGCGACGCCTCACGGGTACCGGGTCCACCTCGGCCGAGGTCCGGCTCCTGGACGTCCTGGATTCATGGTCGCAGGCCCAGTACGCCACGATCGCCCTACCCGCTGTCCGCACCGGTGGCACCTGGCGGGGCGAGCTCCGCCTCATGGGAGACGGTGGAACGGTTTCGGTCTCGGCGGTGCTGGTCGCCCACCGTGACGTGGAGGGCGAGGTGGACGCCATCTCGATGATGGCCCGCGACCTGACCGACCTGCACGCCGCCCAGCAGCGGGTGGAGGCCTCGGAGATGCGTCTCGCCGCCCTCGTGGAGCACGCCTCGGACCTTGTCTGCGTGATCGGCGAGGACGGCCGGATCCTCTACGCCAGCCCCGCCGTGGCCCGCATCCTGGGACGCCAGGCCCATGCCATGGAAGGCGTACCGGTGGCCGACCTGGTCCACCCGGATGACCTGGGAGGGCTCGTGGAGATGGCGGGCGAGGTGGTGGCCCGACCCGGCATGTCGCCTGCCTTCGAGGCCCGCGTCGCCCATGCCGAGGGAGGCTGGCGCCACATGGAGATCGTCGCCACCAACCTGCTGGGCAATCCGGCGGTGGCCGGAGTGGTCGTGAACGCCCGCGATGTCACCGAGCGGGTCGAGGTCGCCGCGCAGCTCGAGGAACGGGCCTTCCACGACGAGCTGACGGGGCTCCCCAACCGTGCCCTCCTCCTGGACCGCCTCCAGGACGCCCTCCACAGGTCGGCCCGACACGACAGGCTGGTCGGGGTGCTCTTCCTGGACCTGGACAGGTTCAAGGTCGTGAACGACTCGCTGGGACACGGTGCCGGCGACGACCTGCTGCGTGAGGCGGCCCGACGGCTGCAGCGGACCATCCGGCCCGGCGACATGGTGGCCAGGCTGGGTGGGGACGAGTTCGTGGTGGTCATCAATGACATGGTCAGGACCACCGATGCCCTGGCGGCCGCCGAACGGGTGCGTACCGCCCTGGCGAAGCCGATGCAGCTGGGCACCGACTCCACGGTTGTGTCCGCCAGCGTGGGGATCGCCGTGGCCCACGGGTCGGAGACCCCGGCCGACCTGTTGAGGGATGCCGACACGGCCATGTACCGGGCCAAGGAGCAGGGCAGGGACCGGGCCGAGTTGTTCGGCGACCACCTCCGGGCCCAGGCGGTCCGACGGCACTCCGTCGAGCAGGAGCTGCGGGCGGCGATCATCGAGGATCGCATCGAGGTCCACTTCCAGCCCGTGATCCGCCTCTCCGACGGTGCGGTGACCGGGGCCGAGGCCCTGGCCCGGATCCGCAGCAGCAGTGGCGAGCTGCTCCAACCGGCCCAGTTCATCGACATCGCCGAGGACAGCGGTCTCATAGCGGACCTCGGGGCCAAGGTCCTGACCATCGCCGTGGGACGCCTGGCGGCGTGGGCAGCCAGGCGGGTCGGCGAGGGCCCGCGGCTCAGCGTGGCGGTGAACGTGTCAGCCCGGCAGTTGGCTGATCCGACATTTCCCCGCGTGGTGGCGGCCGCCGTGGAGGAGTATGGCGTTGACGCCGACCAGGTGGCCCTGGAGTTCACCGAGAGCGCCCTCATCGCCGCCAACCCGATCACCGAGATGGTGCTCGGGGAGCTCACGGCGATAGGCGTCCGGATGGGCCTTGACGACTTCGGCACCGGGTTCTCGTCGCTGGCCTACCTGAAGCGCTTCCCCATCGACTTCCTGAAGATCGACAGGTCGTTCGTGTCGGGCCTGGACGGCCCGGAGGTGGGGGACGACGTCGACGACGACACCGCCATCGTGACCGGCACCATCGCCCTTGCCCACAGCCTGGGCCTGCGGGTGGTGGCCGAAGGCGTGGAGACCGAGGCGCAGTTGAAGCGCCTGCAGCGCCTCCAGTGCGACATGGCCCAGGGCTTCTACTTCTCCGAACCGGTCACCGATGCCGAGTTCGACCGGTTCCTGGGCCGCCGGTTCTCGGAGACGCCCATCTCGCCGAACTAAGCAGAGGCCTGCGAAACTCCGGTACCTCCAGCCCCGTAGGGTGGCTGTTCCACCGAAGCCGCGGGCTCCCCACAACCCACCAATTCCTGCCGATGATCTTCAGACAGCATTATCTCGAGTGCCTCTCCCAGGCTTCCTACCTGATCGGGGACGAGACCACAGGACGGGCCATCGTGGTCGACCCGGTTCGCGATGTCGAGATGTACCTGGTCGAGGCCCGGACCGAGGGTCTCGAGATCGAGATGGTGATCGAGACCCACATACATGCAGACTTCGTGTCCGGCCATCTGGAGTTGGCAGCCGCTGGCGTGGAGGTGGCCTTCGGCTCGGCTGCCACTACGAACTATCCGATTCGGAAGCTGGAACACGGTGAGGTGGTCGACCTCGGAGGCGTCAGACTCGAAATCCTCCACACCCCGGGCCATACGCCCGAATCGATCAGCATCCTGGTCTTCGAGCACGGTGACGACCGCCAGCCGTGGGCGGTCCTCACCGGCGACACGCTCTTCAACGGCGACGTCGGCCGACCGGACCTCCTCGTGTCCGTCGGCCTGGGCAAGGAGGACATGGCCAGCATCCTCTTCGATTCCATCCATGGGCAGTTGATGACCCTCCCGGATCCGACCCGCATGTACCCGGGCCACGGAGCCGGATCGGCCTGTGGCAAGAACCTCTCATCTGTCGTCTGGTCCACGATCGGCGAGCAGCGCTCCTCCAACTACGCCGTCCGGTTGCCGGACCGGGACTCCTTCGTTGCCGCCATCTGCGAAGGACAGCCGGCCCAACCCGCCTACTTCCCCCATGCGGTGGCCCAGAACACCGACCAGCGATCGCTCCTGGTGGTCGATCCGCCAGATCCCCTCCGACTCTCCGATGTAGTGGTCGCACAGGCGGCCGGTGCGGTCGTGATCGACACCCGCGACCATCAGGCTTTCGCGCGGGGCCACCTGATCGGGTCCATCAACGTCGGCCTGGAGGGTCGCTTCGCCGAGTTCGCCGGATGCGTCGCCATGCCATCCGACGAGCTGGTCCTCGTCTGCGACGACGGAACCGAGGCCGAGGCCCGCATACGCCTCGGTCGAATCGGCTACGACAACGTCCTGGGCCACCTTCCGTCGGTGCAGCTACTTCTCGCCGACCATCCGGGTCTCAGCCGGATCGCCTCCCGTCTGACAGCGACCCAGCTCTCCGAACGACTCGACACGGTCTCCGTACTGCAGATCCTGGATGTCCGGACCGGCGCAGAATGCGAAGCCGGGAACCTCCCCGAAGCCATCCACATCCCGCTCGACCAGCTTGCCGATCGATATGTGGAGATGGACCCTGAGCTGGCGACCGTGGTGTTCTGCGCTGGCGGCTATCGCAGCTCGATCGCTGCCAGCCTGCTGCGATCCAGGGGATTCCCCGATGTGAGCGACCTGCTCGGGGGCTACGAAGCCACCGCACCCGACGAGGACTCCTGAAACTCCACCTCTGGCAACAGGTCGGTCAGGTTTCGGCGGCCAGTCGACGGGCCAGATCCCTGAAGGCCCGCCCCCGATGGGAGACGGCATGCTTCTCGTCGCCCATCTCGGCGAAGGTCCGGCCGTCCCCCTCGACCGGAACGAACACAGGGTCGTAGCCGAAGCCACCACCGCCACTCGGGCCGGCGGCTATGTGCCCTTCGACGGTCCCGGTGGCCTGTACCTCCGTGCCGTCAGGCCGCCGTACCAGGGCCACGGTCCGGAACCGCGCCGTTCGTCGACCAGCCGGCACCCCGGCCAACTCGGCCAGGAGACGAGCCGTGTTGGCCCCAGCGTCGCACTCCTCCCCCGCGTAACGCGCCGAGTGGACCCCCGGCGCACCGCCCAGGGCATCCACCTCCAGGCCGGTGTCGTCGGCGACCGCGGCGCGACCGGTGGCGACGCAGATGGCCACGGCCTTGAGGCGGGCATTGGCTTCGAGGGTGTCGCCATCCTCCACCACGTCGGGAACCTGCGGTGGCCTGGGTTCCAGGTCCACGAGGCCGTCGAGGACGAGGGCGATCTCGGCCACCTTGTCAGGGTTGGCGCTAGCCACCACCAGGCGTGGCAGGCCGGTCATGTGCTGCTTCTCAGCCCCTGGCTGCCGGCGGGGTGGACAGGATCGCCCGCTGGGCGGCCACGATCGTCGAGATCCCACCTGCGGCCAGGTCCACCAGGGCATCCAGCTGCCCGCGGGTGAAGGCCTTCCCCTCGGCGGTGCCCTGCACCTCCACGAAGTCACCGGATCCGGTCATGACCACGTTGAAGTCCACCTCGGCGACGGAGTCCTCGACGTACGGGAGGTCAAG
>LWDU01038943.1_pt1 | contig 36479 bp, 33 predicted proteins | sample 727161 | NCBI WGS metagenome assembly LWDU01 (sample SAMN04566230, study PRJNA314399) | hydrothermal vent metagenome | isolation source: deep sea hydrothermal plume seawater | place: Mexico: Gulf of California, Guaymas Basin | collected 2004-07-11 | reverse complement strand
GCGCCTGGGCGAGCGCTTGGCGCAAACCCTTCCACTGGGCCGTGTTGAAGGCGTTTTTCTTTTCGGGGCGGTTGAGAGTCAAAACCATTACGCCCGCGTTCACTTCGCAGAGAATTGAGTCCATGCGGTTCAGTATAGGGACTCGGCCCGTCGGCATCCGGATTCAGTGGGAAAGAAGCTGGGCTGGGGCGAAGCTGGCCAGAGCTATCCCTTTGGCTACGAGCGGATCGCCCAACTTTTTGATTCGCCCCACGCGCCCGACCCGATCGTGTCTCGCCCAAGGATTGGGCCTTCGGGATTCAGCCGGGCACCCACGGCGCCCTGCATGTCCGCCAAGCGCGTGCGCCTCTCTGGTTCGCTGGCGCCGGAGTGGTGGCCGGACTGCACGATCGAGCCGCCCGGGCGATCGACATCGCCCCTACCCTGCTAGCGGCTTTGAAGTTTCCCAAAATCGACGGAGCCGACGCCAGCGGGCGCACTTCCAGCCAGCGCGGGCACGTCGAGCAGACCGACCGGTGTGGCGACTCGGCTTGTCGCGGCTCAGCTTGTCACGGCTCGGATTTACACGACTCGGCTTGTGGCGACTCGCCTGTCGCGGCTCGGATTTACACGGCCCGGCGAGTGACGGTTCAACTCTTGGCGAGTTGAGCGTCGATGACTCGCTTGAATTCGGAGAATGGCTTCGCGCCCGACAGGAAATAACCGTTCACGAAAAAACCAGGCGTCCCGGTGACGCCGAGCTTTCGGGCTTCGGCAGCGTCCGCATCCACTCTGGCCTTGACCGATGCCGACGCCAGATCCTTCTTGAAGCGGTCGACATCGAGGCCGATCTTTCCCGCGTACTCGACGAACTTGGCCTCACTGAGTTCGCGCTGGTTCGAGAAGATCAAGTCGTGCATTTCCCAGAACTTGCCCTGGCGATTGGCGGCCTCTGAGGCGGCATGCGCCATGGGGGCGCGACTGTGCATGGCGAGCGGAAGATGCTTGAAGACGATTCGAACCTTGTCGCCGTATGTATTTTCGATCTGATCGAGGGTGCCCGTCACCCGGCTACAGAAGGGGCACTGGAAATCGGAAAACTCGACGAGGGTCACGGGAGCATTTACAGAACCGCCCTTTGCCGGCGAGCCCTTGGTATTCACCGCGTAGGCCTTGGCGGGGTCGGGACCGCGCCGGGGCGCGGCGGGCGGAGCGGCGGCTGCATTGCTTCGCGAGGGCACTCCCCAAAGCGACGATGCCTTCGGTAGCGCGGTCCACCGAGCCCACCAGGATATAGGCGCCTCCTAGAATACTCAGACCGAGCAGCGCGGCGGCAACGATCAATGCATTTCCACTATTCACGCCAAAATCCTCCTGTAGAGCGGTTACTGAACGGGCCCATCATACCAACCCCGCCGAGGCATCCAAGTGCAGCCGCGCCGAGGGGTCAGACTTCTTCATCTTCGTTGATCGCCTTGAGGCAGATCGGATGGGGGGAAAATTCGGGCCCCCCCTCCCAGCCCGGTAACATCGCAGCCTGCTTCAGCCAGGAGTCGGCAATCGAGGAGTCCACGGCCACTGCATTCTCGTCGAATCCCTCGGCGAGGGCCTGCCAGAGGTCACGCCCCCCGCTCTCCCACCATTCCTTACCCGGGTTTTCAAAATCGATGGCCAATCGCACCATCCGCATTTCAGTCACTGCCTCTTCCTCCTGGAAGCGGGAGCCTAGCTTGAATCGGACCCGTCCGACGGGGGCGCCAGACGAATCGCTTCAAATCGAGCCGACCGCGCGCGTCGAATTCGATCCCCTCGCCTTCGAGCATCTGGCGCTGCACCGAATCGAGACCGGCATCTCGGGGCAAGCTGATCTCGCCGCGGGCGTTCACCACGCGCTGCCAGGGCACATTGTCTTCGTCAGCGAGGGCGTGTAGCGCATAGCCGATCTGTCGTGCGCAACCGGGCAAACCCGCCAACCGGGCCACCTCACCGTAGGTGCTGACTCGCCCGCGCGGAATGCGCCGAACAACCGCATAGATCCGGCTGTAGGTATCCGACAAAATCAGGTCTCCGAGAGTCCGCTGTGACGGAGCAGCGCTTCCACGTCGGGTTCGCGACCGCGGAATGCTGTGAAAACTTCCATGGGCGATCGGCTTCCCCCGAGCGCGAGAACGGTTTCGCGAAAGCGTAATCCGGTCTGCTCGACCGCGGCCACATCCTCCAGGCCAGCTTCTTCGAAGGCGCCGAATGCGTCGGCGGAAAGAACCTCAGCCCATTTGTAGCTGTAATAGCCCGCCGCATACCCGCCGCCGAAGATATGGCCGAAGCTGCAGAGAAAGCGGTCTTCGTCGAGTAGTGGGAGTACGGCATTGCGTTCGGCGACTCGGCGCTGAACCGCGAACGCGCCGCCGGCCTCGCCGGGTTGATATTCGTGGTGGAGCGCCAAATCGGTAAACGAGAAGTAGAGTTGCCGGAGCATGTCGCTCCCCGCTCGGTATGTCCGGGCGGCATCAAGCTTTTGGTAGAGAGCGTCGGGCAGGGGTTCGCCGGTATCGATATGGGCGCTGAGTTCCGCCATGGTGGCTCGGTGATAACACCAGTTTTCCATGAACTGGCTGGGAAGTTCGACGGCGTCCCACTCGACATTGCGAATGCCCGACGCCATGGCTTCATCGACTCGGGTTAGCATGTGCTGGAGGCCGTGACCGAATTCGTGAAAGAGCGTGGTCACTTCGCCGAAACTCATCAGCGAAGGCTGTCCATCGACCGGCGGGGATTGATTGCAAACCAAATAAGCCACGGGTTTGCGGACCCCTTCTCCGTTTTCCGCCAAACGGCGGCTGCGCCCCACACACTCGTCCATCCAGGCGCCCCCCCGTTTCTCCCCCGGGCGCGAATAGGGGTCAAGGAAAAAAGCCGCCACTTCCTCCCCGGTCGCATCGAGAACCCTGAAGAAACGGACATCGGGATGCCAGACGTCGGCCTGTCCATCGGCCGCCTGCACGCTCACGCCGAAAAGACGGCGCGTCAGGGCGAACAGGCCGTCGAGCACTCGAGGCAGGGGAAAGTACGGCCGCAATTCCTCTTCGCTGTAGGCGTAACGCTCTTCCCGAAGCCTTTGGGCCCAGAATGCGATGTCCCAGAGCTGGAGATCTCCCGCTTCATCGGCGCCGCAGTGCGCTGCAAAGGCCTGCAAGCTCGCGAGATCCTCGTGTGCGGCGTCGATCGAAGCCCCGACGTCGGGCGCCATTTTGCTCGCCAAGCTGAGCTCCGCGTAGCTCGCGTACCCGAGAAGCCGGGCCTCTTCCCGGCGAAGGGCCAAGATTTTTTCGATCAGGGGGGAATTGTCGAACTCGCCCGACCCCGCCTTGGATAGATAGGCGCGATAGATTTTTTCACGCAAATCTCGCCGCACGGCGTGCTCGAGGAAGGGAATCAAGCAGGGGGCGTCGAGCCCGAGTTTCCAGGGCCCCGTCTCGGGACTTGCATCGGCTTCACCGCTCTCTCGCGCGCGCTGGGCGCATAGCTCGCGCAGGCTGCTCGGCGTTCCCTCCATCTCCGACGGATCGCCAAGGACGAGAGACCACGCGCGTGTCGCGTCGAGGACATGGTTGTTGAACTCGGTGGTGAGGCGCGCGAGTTCCTCCTGAATCGCGTTGAAGCGCGAGCGCTCGGCCTCGTCCAGTCCGACCCCACTGTGCTTGGCCTCGCGGAGAAGACTCTCCACGATCCGTTTTTGTACAGCATCGAGGGCCGACCAGTTCTCACTGCCATGAAGGGTCTCCAGGGCGCGATAAATCGGACGACTCTGGCCTTGCGCGAGCGCAAAACGAACGACTTCGGGTTGGGCGTGCTCGAAGGCCTCGCGCAGGGCATCGCTGTTCTGGACGCCCATCAAATGCCCCACCGTCCCCCACACCGAGCCCAATCGATCCCCCAGCGCCTCGAGGGGAACGACGACACCTTCCCAAGTCGGTTGGACATTCTCTTCGAGGGCCTGCAGAGTCTCGCGAAGTTCTGCGATCAGGTCGCCCACCGCCGATTCCACATGACCCGGCCGGATCGCCGAAAACGGGGGCAGGCTGTTGCGAGCCAACAGCGGGTTTTCTTGGGACATGGAAGTTCCTTTGGTTGTAGCCGAGGAGGTTGTAGCCGAGGATGCGGCCCATACGGCCAGTTGGCTCGAGCGCGGGCGGCTCAGGCCGTGGAGGGTACGGTCCTTTGACTTCCGAGAACCGACAAGACGCACACGATTGTTATATTCAGACCGAGACCGATGACGCCGACATGAATGCCTCCCCATTGGGCGGTCCCCAAAAGCGTCAGCCCCACCGCGAAAGCCGTCCCCACCACGAGGCCAGCCAAGGTGGCCGAGGCGGATTGCCGGGTCCAGTGGATCCCCAAAAGAAAAGTCGGAACGCACTGAATCAAGAGTTCCATCTTCAACTCGATCAGTCTCCAGAGCGTGAGGTCACGCTCGAGAGCAAGGGGAATGATGGCGATCAAGACCCCAGCGGCCAGTAGCTTTCCCATCCGTGTCTGGGCCGCGGATTCGCCGGTTTGTCCCAGGAGATCGCGAACCATGAGTGAACCCAGGGACAGCAGGCAGGAGTCGGCGGTGGACATGATGGCCGAGAGTGCTCCGATAAATACCAGAATGGCGGCCGCCTCCCCGAGCGCACCCTGTTGGGCCCACTCCCGGAGCAGGACCGGCATGACGCCATCGGTGGCCGCCCCCGAGGCCAGGTCCAGGCGAGGAATCGCCGCGATGCCGATCAAGGTCACCACCAGGGTGGTCAAAAGAGGCATGAAGGTCATCCACGCGAACGATTGCGAAAGCGCCCGACCGTTTCGGGCGGCGTAGATCCTCTGAATCGCCTGGGGGTAAATCACGCTGGCCAGACCCAGCAAAACGATGGTACTGAACCAGTTCGCGCAACCCGCCGCATCGGGAACCGCCACCGCCTGGGGACGGATTCGGGCCACCTCGAGCGTCACGCTTTCCATTCCTCCCGAACCCGCCAGGAGCCAGGCGAGCAGGGTCAAGAGACCCAGCGCCATCAAGATTCCCTGGGCGGCATCGGTCCAAGCCACGGCCCTCATGCCGCCTCGGGTTTCGTAGAAGAGGATCATCGCCGCCAGGCCCACAACTCCCCACGTATAGGGGATCAGGTCGCCGGTCACGAGACTCGCCACTTCGCCCATGGCCTTGAGTTGGGCGAGCAAAAAGTTGGCCAACGCGAGCGCCATCAGGATACCCACCGCCCGGACGAGCGCGGGGCCGCCGGGCTGGTCGCCAAACCTGTCGCGGACGAAATCGCCCGGGGTCACATAACCGCGCTGAACCGCAGCCGGTCGGAGCTTGGGGACGAGGATGTGAAAAACCACGATGATCGCCATCATGAAGCCCGTCGCCATCACGAAGCTGAAGCCTGCGCGGTAGGCCTTGCCGGGATAGCCCAGCAGGGAGTTGCCCGAATACGCTGTTGCGTAGAGGGTCAGGAAAAGCACAAAGACCCCAAGCTCTCGGCCGCCTAGAAAGTGATCGTCGGGGGAGAGATTTCGACGGGATCGGCTTGCGATCTCTCCGACACACAAAAGAATCCCGACGTAGACCCCCAATGCCAGCAGTCCCACCTCGGAAAAGCTCACGCCGAGGTCTCGCTCGGGTCGGTGGGGACCGCCGACTCATTCTTCTCGCTTCCCCTCGGCAGAAGCACCGGTGGCAAAGGGGCGTCATCGTCGATCGGGGTTTGCATCCAGGCCAGCGAGTTGAGAACCGCCACGAGGCCGTAGCAGATGACGGCCACCGCCACCCAATCGGGAAGGCCCAAAAACAGGCTGAGTTCCTGGGAATCGGATCGATACCAGGGCACCGAAAGGCAATAGAGAATGCCAATGCAGACAAGCAACCCCGTGCGCAGGCGGGTGTCCCTCCCCCGGGCGCGCGGAGTTCCGTGTTCGTTCGGGCTCTTCATGAGGGAGTTGTAGCACCCGGCATCGAGGGGTGGGGGCCAGGAGCGAGTTCAGCTGGCGGGTTCGATACAGCGCGGATCCTCGTTGCGCGGGTTGTTGACTCGGGTTCCCACCCGAATGGCTTTGAGGTAACCCGGCGGAGCGGGCATCAAGAGCGACTGCAACGGCTCCGTGTCGGACAGATTGGGGTCGAGCCAGCGAGCGTGGTCGGCGGCGGCCAGGAATACGGGCATCCGGTGGTGCACCGGACGAACATCGGCGTTCGCTTCGGTGGTGAGGAGGGTGCACGACTCCACGACTTCCCCGGTGATGCGATCCGTCCAGCTTTCCCACAACCCTGCGATTGCCATGGGCGAGCCGGTCGGGCGCCGAAAAAAATGGGGAGTCTTGACGGGCTTTGGGGTTGTCTGTCCTTGAATGGGAAGTTCAGTCTGCCCGGGGCTTGCACCCGCCCCCGCAGCCCCGACCGCCCCCGGCGATTGCCACTCGTAGAAGCCGTCGATGGGCACAATGCAGCGCCGAGCCCGCATGGCCTTTCGGAACGACGGTTTTTCGGCGGCGGTTTCGCTGCGCGCATTGATCATCCGATAGCCCACCGAGCGTTCCTTGGCCCAAGCCGGAATCAGCCCCCAATGAAGGAGGGAGAGGGAACGACCGCCGTCGGGTTCGCCGCGAATAGCCAGGATGTTTTGGCTGGGGGCGACATTATACCGGGGACCCAATTCCCAATCCCCTGGGCTCTGATCCGTCTCAAAGACCTCGGCAATCTCGTGCGCGGTGCGCGTTAGAACCATTCTTCCGCACATGGCGATCCTCCCTTGCTAGACTAACTCGACTTGCAGCCGCGCCAAAGCCGGCCCGACCCGAGCGCTCCGATCTTTGAGACCCAGGCCCGCCGAAAGAGGACTCCATGGTGGTAGACCCCAACCCCGGCGACCCCGAAAGCCTCGGGCAAGGCCACGCGGCCCGCGAGAGCGAAAGTCTCCCTGTGGCCGCGCTAGCCACCCGGGGCGTCGCCGGTGGCATTTTGATGGGTTTGGCGAACCTGGTTCCCGGGATTAGCGGGGGCACAATGCTCCTCGCAACCGGCGTCTATCCCGATTTCATTTCGGCCATCGCCGAACTGACCACCCTGCGTTTCAAGGCGCGCTCGGTTCTGATTCTCACGACCATCGCGGGGAGCGCTGCTCTGGCGATTCTTCTGCTCGCAGGCGCAATGAAGGCCCTCGTGGTCGAAGAGCGCTGGGCGATGTACAGCCTCTTCATCGGGCTGACCCTCGGAGGGATTCCACTGGTCTGGCGTCTGGCCCGACCCGGGAGCCCCACGCTCTGGCTGAGCGCGGGAGTCGCGTTCGGGGTAATGGTCCTGATGAGCCTGGGCGAGAGTCGGTCCGGGGGCCAGGACGCGAATACGCTCCTGTTGGTGATCTCGGGGCTAGCCGGTGCGTCGGCGATGATTCTCCCCGGGGTCAGCGGGGGCTATCTACTCCTGCTGCTCGGCCAGTACGAGCCGATTCTCGGTGCGGTAGACGGCCTCAAGGACGGGTTGCTCGCCGGACGCATCGATAGCCCTGGCGTGGGCGAGGCCCTGGCGGTGCTCCTTCCGGTGGGGGTCGGGGTCGTTCTCGGGATCGTGGGTGTCGCCAATCTGATCCGCTGGCTTCTGGATCGGTTCGAAAAACCCACCCTGGGCATGCTGCTGGGGCTCTTGCTTGGATCGGTGGTGGGCCTCTACCCCTTCCAAGGGGCGGTCCAGCCCGAGGCGGGCGATCACTACAAGGGAACGGTCTTGTCCGAGACCGCAGCCCGGGAAGTCGAGCAGGAAGACTGGGCCACCGAGCGCTTCGGCCCTACCCCGACCCAAGCTGCAGCGTCTCTCGCGCTGATCCTCGTCGGCCTCGGCGCCACGCTTTTGGTGGACCGCGTCGGTCGACCCAGTCGCCGGGTCGCCGCGGACTGATCGGCCGCGTTGGCCGCGGCGCTCGAACTCAGCCCCGCTTGTCGTTCGACGTGAACGATGCGCGACGTCGGGCCCCGGCCCGGCTCCGGACCCGGGGCGCGGGTTTGAGTTTGACCGCGTAGGCTTTCAGAGCGCGAACTTCTGCGGCTCGGAGAGGACGCGCCTTGCCCGGCGCAAGCCGGCCCAGCACCAGGGGACCCATGCGGATTCGGATCAGTTTCTTGACCGGTCGTCCCAAGGTCAGCAGCATGCGTCGAATCTGCCGCTTGCGGCCCTCGGTGAGAGTCAACACAAATGTGCACGTGCCTGAATCGGGATCAACGCGTAAGCGAGTCAATCTTGCGGGGGCGGTCCGCCCCTCTTCGAGATAAATCCCGCGCTGAAGTTTCTGGATCTGGTCCGCATCGAGTTCGCCCTTGACCGTCACCTGATAGTCCTTCTCGCTTTGATGCGAGGGGTGGAGCAAGCGCTGGGTCAAATCACCGTCATTGGTCAAGAGCAACAGGCCGGAACTGTCGCGATCCAATCGCCCGACCGGGTGGATCGAGCCGACGCCCTCCGGGAGCAAATGCATCACTGTTTTTCGGCCGTGGGGGTCAGAGACTGTCGTGACCACCGATGTGGGTTTGTGGAGCATCCAATACCGGGGCTTTTCGCTGCGGACGCGCTCGCCGTCGACGGTCACGACATCGCTCCCCAAGACCGCGGAATCGCCGAGTTTGACCGTGCGGCCGTTTACGGCGACCCGACCCGTCCGGATCAAATCCTCGGAAGCTCGCCGAGACGCCAGGCCCGCCGCGGCCAGAATCTTCTGAACCCGAGTCTTGTGGGGAACCGTGGCCGGGGTGGCTTCGGGTTTCTTTCGGCTGTGCCGGGGGGATTGACCGTGTGCCATGGCTCTACTCGGGGACCGCTGGAGGCGAAGTTGCGAGCCGCGGCGGACCCGAAGGCGCTCGGGGGGCCGCTTCCCTGGGCCCATCATCCGATGCGATTTCCTCGAGGTTCTCGAGTTCATCCTGGCTGATTTCCTCGCCGCCTACCGGGGCTCCGACTTCTTGGTTCGCCGGATTCTCGTCTGACACAGCTTCAAGGCTCGCGGCACCCGAGTCGGAGCCAAGATCCGTGGCGTTCGGGGCTTCGCTCTGCTCGGGATCGGCCGGCTCGTTGCTCGCCAGTTCGACGCCCTGTTCCCGGGCGAGATCTTCCAACTCGCGCAGGGAGGGAAGCTGCTTGAGCGACTCGAGCCCAAATACTTCGAGGAAGCGCTTCCCTGTTCCGTAGATGAGCGGACGGCCGGGCACTTCGCGATGTCCCAGCAAGCGCAGCAGGCGGCGATCCAACAGGCTGCGGAGAACCGCCCCCGAATCGACTCCGCGAATCAACTCAAGTTCGGCTCGGGTCAGGGGCTGCTTGTAGGCCACAATGGCCAAGCACTCAAGCGCCGCTTGAGAAAGCCGAAGGGGCCGATCCTTTCGCAGTTGCTGGAGATAGCCCGAGAATTCCGCCCGGGTGCGGATCTGGAAACCACCGGCCACTTCCCAAATTTCAAAAGCCCGATTGTTCGCCTCGTACTCGGCATTCAGTTCCTGGATTCGATCCTTGGCCAGTGCCGGGCTGATCCCAGGAACGATAGCCACAAGGCGCTGCACGCTCAGCGGCTCGGGTGCCGCGAGGATCAGGGCCTCAATGATTCGACGCTGCTCGGAAGCTTCCATCTCAAGTCCTCACATTGTATCCGTGATGCGATCAGCCCAATTCGATCCGCTCGGATCGTCGCGAACTACCCTTAGCCGAATCTCGCCCCGCGGTACGCCAGCTTCGTTCAAGCTCTGGAAGAGCCGAAGCGCCGACAACCTCGCCAGTTCGAGCACCGCAAGGAACGTGGCCACGATTAGCGCCCGGCTCGGAGCCGGCGAATTCTCGCTGGCAAAAATCCGCATGAACTCGACTGTATCCACTGTTTCGAACAGTTTCATGATGGCGAGCATGCGCTCGCGAACCTTAATTTCCTCGGCCTCCACCGCGTGATAGGTATCGCTGGCCCGAGCCGATGCCAGCGCCACTCGGAAGGCCTCAAGGAGGTCGAACAAGCCTACCTCGATTTCGCGATCGGCGTCGGGGACGGGCTCCGGGCCCTTGCCCTCGGCCCGGTAGACATCCCGGCCGAGCAACCGACGCTGGGAAAGTGTTTCGGCGGCTTCCTTGTAACGCTGGTATTCGAGGAGCCGAGCGATCAGATCGCTTCGGGGGTCGCCGTCCTCTTCAGCCAGACCGTCGCTCTCTCGGGGCAAGAGCATTCGCGACTTGATGAGCGCAAGAGTGGCGGCCATGAGGAGATATTCACCCGCCACATCGATATTGAGTTCCCCCATCATCTCGATGTAGGCGAGGTACTGCTCGGCAATCTCGGCGATGGGAATATCGACGATCTCGACTTCGTTCTGCCGGATCAGATGTAGGAGCAGATCCAGCGGTCCCTCGAAAACCGGGAGTTTCACCGCGTACAGGGAACCCTTATCGCTCCCCTGAAGGGTCGAAAAGGGGCCGGGCTCGCTGTGGGCATCGCTCAGAGTCATACAGTGGGGACGCCAGGGGGGAGCCGGTTGTCGGTGGGTGTCGTGAACGGATAAAGTGAGGATGTACTCAGCCGGGAGTATGAGGGATTCCACCCACCTCGGCAACCGGCGGCTCCGGACAGTCTATTTCTTCCGCCGGGGCTGGGGGTTGGCCCCGCGTCGCCGGACCCACTCCACCGCCAGGGCCGCCGCCTCTTCCCGATTCGCGATGGCACCGTCCAAGTGGGCGATTCGAATCCGCGCCAGGACTTTGCCGACGCTGGGACCCTCCAGACCCATTGCGACCAGGTCCTCTCCCGACAGCGGCGCCCGCCGCGCCCGATCCTCAGCCGCCCAGCGCAGAACCCGTCCCCGCACGAGAGGCTGGGACGAGGCAAAAAGTGCCAGCAGGCTCTCTTCGTGAATTCCGCCCAGGAGCGCATCCACAGCCCCGCGGCCGCGTGCCTTGGCGAGCCCGCCCAACAGTCGGTCGCGCTCCCGGGCAAAATTGGCGATTCGATCAGCGGCTTCTCCGCGAACGGCGAAGCGTTGGAGCACTCTCCGGCGTAGAGCCGGTCGTAGAGGCGCGAGCCAGACAGCAAGCCCGGACACCCACGGCCGATTGCGGTTTTGGCGCCATTGAGGGTCGGCAATGGCTCGACCCAGTCGCCGGATCGGAGCCACAGCGGCCTTGGGCCATTCGAAGCCAGGCTCCAGCGCGCCCAGGACATGCCAGTGGTCGAGATTTCGGAGCGCGAGGCTGGGATCGAGTCCGAGACTTGCGTCGGCGAAGAGTTTTTCAAGTTCTCGTCTCAGCCGGTCTCCGCTGACCGCCCCCATCGCGCCATCCCTCAGGGCATCGCGGAGGGCGGATCGCGTGGCTCGGGCCAGTTTGAACCCCAATCGCGGCGCCAGGCGGGCGGCCCGGAGAATCCGGGTCGGGTCGTCGTGAAAACTCCGCGGGTGAAGAACCCGTAGGTTCCCCGCGCGCAGATCTGCCAGCCCTCCGCAGACATCCACCACCGGCAGCGCGCTTTTCCCTCCGCTGGAATCGAGCGCAATCGCCAGGGCGTTGGCCGAGAAATCTCGCCGCAATAGGTCTTCTTCGAGGGAACCCGGCTCCACCGTGGGCAGCGCCCCTGGCCGCGAATAGGTCTCCGAACGCGCGCCGGCGAGATCTAGGGCCAGGTCGGTGGTCTCGATACGCAAGGTTCCGAAGCGTCCGTACTCGACGATACGGGCCTCCTCGGGCGCGGCGGCCCGCGCGATCCGAATCGTTTCCGTACCGGGAACCACGAGCAAGTCCAAATCCCGAATCGGTCGCTCGAGCAAGAGATCTCGGACCGGCCCCCCCACGAGATAGAGATGGCTCCCCGCCGCCCGGGCCGATTTTCTCAGGGCCTGAACGAGGGGCTGACTTCCCGGCGGCAGGCTCGCAAGAATTCGGCTCAACGAGAAATCCGAAGTCATGGTTTGCTCGGTTTTCCGGCGCCTCGAGGATGGCGTTCCTCGACGGTATCACGCAGTCGCCCTCGGCTGACATGGGTATACACCTGGGTGGTCGAAACGTCCGAGTGTCCCAACATGGCCTGGATGGATCGCAGATCCGCACCGCCTTCGAGAAGGTCGGTCGCGAAGGCGTGACGCAAGACGTGGGGAGAAACCCGATCCTGAGGTATCCCAGCCTTCCGCGCCAGGCTGCGGAGCAGAAGAAAGAAGTTCTGGCGCGTCATCGGCGAGCAGCGACGGCTGAGAAACATGGCCCGCGACGGATCGGGCTGCTTCCCCAGCAATCGGGGACGGCCCTCGCGCAAGTACTCGGCGAGCGCCTCCAACGTGGATTCTCCAACGGGTACCACGCGCTCCTTGTCGCCTTTTCCGATCACGCGGATTAGGCCCGCTCGGGAGTCGAATCCCGAAAGCGGCAGAGAGACCAACTCGCTGACCCGAAGCCCTGAGCCGTAGAGGAGCTCGATCATCGCTCGGTCGCGAAGCCCGAGTGGGGTCGACGTGTCCACCGCAGCGAGCAGGGCTTCGGTTTCATCGGTACGAAGCACGCGCGGCAGAGAACGGACTCGCCGAGGACCCGAAACCCCTTCGAGTGGATCCGCGTCAAGCCATTCGCGGCTGGCCGCGAAGGCGATCATACGCCGAAGGGCCGATAGAATCCGCGCACGACTGCTCGCCGCGAGCCCTTCGTCCGCCAGTTGATCGACAAACCCCAGGACACAGCCGCGGGTCAGACCCTTGGGCTGGGTGATTCCCACAGCCTCGGCGTAGCGGATGAAGCGCAGCAGGTCGCGCGCGTAGGCCTCGATAGTTTTCTTGGCCAGGCCCCGCTCGAGGCGAGCGTGATTGAGATATCGGTCGCGCAGACCATCGAGATCGAGAGGCCTCCCCCCCCACGCCGTGTTGTGTGAGGTCACTTTCTCCGCCTCTGGCCACCACGGGATTCTTGGGTCGATTCGTCGACATTCGCCGCCGCAAGAAGATCGGCCTGCAACCGTTCAAGGGCCTCGGGATTGCGCAGTTTTCGACCTTCGGGGCCTTTGAGATAGAAGCTGTCGGTGACCTGGTCTTTGATGGTGGCTGCTTTGGAGATGTAAATTTCGAGGCCATGCTCGCCGAGGCAGCGCGTGACGTCGTAGAGAAGTCCGATCCGATCGTCGGCAATCACGTCCACCAGGGTATAGAAGTCGCTTTCGGTATTGGAAATCAGGACTCGAGCGGGCTTACTCGCCGGCAGTAGGGGCGCACCGAGGGGACGGCGAACTTGTCCCACTAGTCCCTCCACCCCGACATCACCCGCCAAGACCCTGTGCAGGCTTTGCTCAAATTCGCGCCAAACTATCTCGCGCTCCTCGGCACCGCCGGAGGGCGAGGCCAGGCGATAGATCTCCAGGGCGAGGCCCATTCGGCTGGTGTAGACGTTGGATCCCAGGATATTGAAGCCGTGCGCGGAAAGCGTCCCCGCGACGTTGGCATAGAGACCGTGAGCGTCGGCGGTGCAGAGAATGAATTCGGTAAACCCCCCGCGCATTTCTCGGAAGGCCGTGGTGGGCACCCTCTTCTCTGCATGTCGGATAACAACCTGGGCGTGCCGAGCGATCTGTTTGGGCGTGTGACCGATAAAATAACGTCGCGGCATTTCGGCGAAGAAGCTGTCGACTTTGGACTGCTCCACCCCCTGTCGACTCAGTTCCTCACGAGCGCCATCTCGACGAACTTCGACTCTGGCTTCGATCAACTCCATCGCTTTGTCTGGGTTGTCCGCGCCCGTCTCTAGCATCTCGGCGGCGCGTTCAAAGAGCTCCCGCAAAAGCTGCCCCTTCCAATCCGTCCATGCATCGCGGGATGAGGCGCGGATGTCGGCAAAGGTTGCCAGATAGAGATTGCGCAGGTTGACTCGATCTCCGCAGAGTTGCGCAAGTTCGAGGATGAGCCGCGAATCCGAGAGGTCGCGGCTCTGAGCGAGATGCGACATCAGCAGATGGTGCTCGACAACAAAGAGTACTCGTTGTTTTCTCTCTTCGGACAAGCCCAGTCGCTCCAAGGACCGCACAGCGCGAACCGCCCCCTTGCGCGAGTGGTGGCCGCCGAATCCCTTTCCGATATCGTGGAGCAGGCAACCCAAATAGAGGGCCGGGCGATCATCGACCTCTTGCATCAGCTCGGACAGTTCGGGCATGGCCCGGGCGTATCTTCCCAGCCACAGTCGCCGCAGCTCCTCGACTAGAAATATGGAGTGCACATCCACCGTATAGGTGTGGTAGATGACATGCTGCCACCGGCACACAATATGGGCCCACTCGGGCACGAAGGCCGCAATGAGTCCGACGTCGTTCATTATCATCAGCGTGCGCATGACTCGGTTTCTCGCATTGAGGATCCGCATGAAACACGCCGAAAATGCCGGGTTGCTCCGATGGGTTTCCTCGAGGAGCGATAAGTTTTCTCGGACGAAACGCTGAGCCATCCGCGACAGCGGGACATCGTGGTTTTGCGCCACCTCGAAAGCGAGCAGGATTCGGATGGGTCGCTCGCGCAAATGCGCGGCGTGGGGAATTTCGAGACGGTCATTTGCGAGGTTGAATCCCTCCTCCACCTCGACCCGCTCCACGGATTCCCCCCCTCTACCCGCAGCCCGCGCCAAACATTGTGCGATGACCAATTCGGAGTGTGCCTTGATCACTCGAGCATGAATGTAGTAGTCCCGCATGAACCGCTCGACGGGCAGGTCGGGGTTATCGGGGGTAAATCGCAATTCCATGAGCGAGCCCTCTCCCCCCGAACCTTCGCTTCCCTTCGCGCCGTAGTCGGCCGCGGCCCCGTATCCCAAAGCCTCGGCGACTTGCTCCTGAATCTCGAAACTCATCTGGTCGTTGGCTCGGCCCGCCCCAAGGTGCATTTCGTTTCGTACCCGCCAAAGGAAATCCAGAGCGGCCCGAAACTCGGTCATCTCGCCCTCGGTTAGGAGTCCGAAATGGAGAAGGTCGTCAAAATTCCGGAGGGAGGGCTGAGCACCCCGCGCTACCCAATAAGCGGCGTGATAATCCCGAAGTCCTCCGGCTCCCTCTTTCACGTTGGGCTGCAACAAAAAGAGCGACTCCCCGTAGGCACGGTGGCGTTTTTCCAGAAGCTCCGTTTGTTCGACGATAAAACTCCCCACATCCTGCAAAAGTTCACGGCGAATGGTGTCCGCGAAGTCATGGAAAAATTCGCCATCACCACAGAGGAATCGGGCGGTCAGGACCGTAGTGCGAACGGTGACATCTTCGCGCCCCATCGCGAGAGTGTCCTCGATGGTCCGGGTGGCACAGCCCACCGTCAAACCGGCGTCCCAGAGCCAATATTGCAGGTGTTCGGCAATGGCCATCACATAGGGCGTCAACTCATTGCGGTAGAGAATGAGCAGATCGACGTCTGAGTGGATCGACATCTCCCGCCGAGCGAAGCCTCCGACAGCCACCACCGAAACCGCCGACTCAAGCGCACCGCCCTCGTCGATAATGACTTCTTCGGCAAGGGCAAAGAGCCTCCGGATCAATCGATCCGTGAGATCGGAGTTGGCCTCATTGACCACTCGACCGGCCGGCGACCCCGTGTGCACCTCGGCGAGATACGCCCGGGTCTCGGCGAGAAAAGTGCGAATTGCGGCGGGAATCGCCCGGGCCAAGGGAAGCCCCGAAGCCTTCAGCTCTTCCAGGCGGATGTCGATGACCGGAATGGACATTAGAGTCGGCTCCGGGATGCGTGGGCCCGTTCGCCCGTGCGACTCACCCGCTGGCCGTCCCTGTTTCTGTAGTGCCCCAAGCCCGAGGCGATCTGAGCGGCCATCACATCGAGATAGCGCTTACTGCTCAGGAGTTTCGCGTCTTTGGGGTTGGTGAGGAAGCCGGTTTCCACCAAAATTGCCGGCATACTCGACATAAAGAGAACGTAGAAGGGACCCTTCTTGACGCCGAGATCCGAGACTCGGCCATAGGTCTGGGTGAGTCCTTCGGTGAGATCTCTATGCACGTACTGCGCCAGGGATTGCGAAAGCTTTGAGGCCTCGGCAACCCGCAGGCGCGCGAGCGTCTGTTGAAGGGCATCCACATCCTCCGGTCGCACCCCGTTTTCCCGGGCGGCCACTTCGACGTTGTGACGCTCGTGTTCCTCGTCGAGGTAATAGATCTCGATTCCCCGCAAGCGCTTGTTCTCGGAGGCGTTCACGTGGATCGAAACGAAGATGTCTCCTTTTGCGGACTCGGCGATGGCTGTTCGGGTTTCAAGATCAATAAAACTATCGTCACTTCGGGTCATGACGACGTTGAAGGATCGAGAACGAAGCCTCTCTGCGAGCAAGAGTCCAAGCTTCAGGTTGATGTCTTTCTCATGGGCATTCCCGATACCCACCGCTCCGGGGTCCTTTCCTCCATGCCCCGGATCGATCACCACAGTCTTCATGCTCCGGGACTGAGCCGAGAGCCGCGAGGTACCCGACTGCCCACCCTTCTTAACACTGGAGTCGGCTTCGGCTTTTTTTCGAGCCTCGCCGTAGATATCGATCACCACTCGATCTGGAGATCGGAGCGTGAACATCCGATGGCTGTCGTAGCGCTCGAGGTCTACGACCAACCGACTGGTCCTCTTCGTACGACGACTCGTGTGTAATCGGGATACGACCAGGTCCGAATTTCCGTTACATCACCCAGCCCAGGAGGTCGCTCGGCGCCCAGCAGAGTAAAAGCCACCAGAGCGAGTAGACCGCGGCTCGCCCACATCGAACGCTGGGATCGAGCCTTCATCAGCATTCGTCCAACTGTGCCCGCCAGCGCCCGAGGGCGGCCAGCGCTTCGAAGGGAGTCGTGGCATCGGGATCGAGCTTGGCCACCTCATCCAGTACCCGCTGCTGGGCGGCCCCGAGTCGGGAGTCGGCCCCTCCCAGAGCCAAAGCCAGCTGAGTGTGGTCCTCATTCGGGTCGGGGTTGGGTTTCGTATGGGCGTCCTCGGCCGCCTCGAGTTCCGCCAGAACCTCGTGCGCGCGTTGAATCACTGCGCCCGGCAACCCTGCAAGGCGGGCAACCTGAATCCCATAGGAGCGGCTCGCTCCCCCGGCCACCAGTCGACGAAGGAAGATGACCTCGTTCTTCCATTCGCGGACTTCGAAGTGCGCATTCGCGATATGGCGCCTTGTCTGGCCCAATTCAATCAACTCATGATAGTGGGTGGCAAAAAGCGTGCGGGCTTCGAGTCCGGGCGTATCGTGGAGATACTCGGCAACCGCCCATGCGATGGAAAGCCCATCGAAGGTGCTGGTCCCTCGACCGATTTCGTCAAGGATGATCAAGCTCCGACGCGAGGCCAGCCGAAGGATCTCGGCCGTTTCGCGCATTTCGACCATAAAAGTCGATTCGCCTCTCGAAAGTCGATCGGACGCACCCACCCGGGTAAAAATTCTATCCACCGCGCCCACGTGGGCCGAGTCGGCAGGTACGAAACTTCCCATCTGGGCCAGCAGAACGATCAGCGCTACTTGGCGCAGGTAGGTGCTCTTGCCCGACATGTTCGGACCCGTAAGGAGCAGGATTCGCGTGGCCTGGCAATCGAGTTCCGTGTCGTTGGGCACGAAGCCGTCCGAATTTTCCCGGCGCAACAGCGCTTCAACCACGGGATGGCGCCCACCGCGAATCGCAAGCGCCTCGCCGGCGTCCACTTCGGGCCTGACCCAGCCTCCGCGCCGCGCCACCTCGGCGAGGCTCGTCAATGCATCGAGATTTGCGACCGCTTCAGCAGATCGGCGAATCGCGTCCGCCGACTCCACCACCGCCCGTCGAAGCGAGTCGAAAATTTCGCGCTCAAGGGCGGCGGCCCGCTCGTTGGCCCCCATGACTCCGCTTTCCACCTCGCGCAGGGCGTCGGTGGTAAAGCGTTCGACGCTGGCGAGTGTCTGCTTTCGCTCGTAGTTGTCGGGCACCTTGGCGAGATGAGTTTTTGAGATTTCGAGCGAATAGCCATGAACCGGGTGATATCGGACCTTGAGGCCGGGGATTCCGGTTCGCTCACGCTCGCTCGCTTCGAGGCCGGCGATCCACTCCCGCCCCTTTCGCGCACCTTCATGAATGCCATCGAGGTCCTCGCGATAGCCACTTCGGATATACCCGGTCTCGTGGGCGCCGCGAGAGCCCCGGGCAATCACCGGCGGGTCATCAATAAGCGCGGCCTCGAGCAGGCTCGTAAGGCCGGGGAGAGGCTCCGGAGGGACTACGCTCTCCGGGCGGGTCACGCTTCCCGACTCCCCCTCGCCAAAGAGGGTTTCCGTGCTGCCGTCCAAGGCCGCGACGACCTCGGGCAGGGCCCGCAGGGAACTCCGCAGATGCCCCATGTCGCGGGGAACGCAAGTCGGGCGGGCGGCCTTGGCAAGGATACGCTCCAGATCACGCACTCCGGAAAGGGCATCGGTCAATCGTTGCCGCTGGCGGTCGCTGGATGACAGCCACTCTACGCCGGCCTGGCGAATTCGAATGGTCTCCGGGTGCCTCAAGGGATACCCGATCCAACGCGCCAGCCGGCGCGCGCCCAGGGGCGTGCAGGTTCGATCGAGTGCTTCGAGCAGGCTCCCCTTGCGCCCGCCATCTTCAGTGTTTCGGAAGAGCTCCAGATGCTGTCGCGTGGAGGCGTCCAGAATCACCGTCTCGCCGAGTTCGTAGTGGGTGAGCCGTGGTGCGTGACTCAGCGCAAAAGGCTGATTCTCTCCGAGATAGACCAGAAGAGCCGAAGCCGCCCTCTTGACCCCTTCGCTCGCGCAGTTCGCAAGACCCTCGGGTTCAACCGGGACCCGACTCGGATCGAAACTCGCCGCTGGAATCGCGGTCAGGACGCATTCCGGAAGGATCTTGCCCAGGCTTTCGGCGAGCGAGTCCAGCGCACTCGTCTCCATCAGCAGCTCTCGCGGTGCGATTCGCTGCAACTCCTCCAAAATCAATGGGGGGACCGAACCGGGCGACGCATCACCCGGTTCGGATGTCCCTCGAAATTCACCCGTCGATGCGTCCAGCGCCGCCAATCCGGCCGGCGCCGCGGCCGTGGCTGGGGACAGAGCCACCACAGACACCTCCTGGCTTCCCTCGAGTCCCGCTGGGTCACCCACAAGGCCGGGCGTGATCACTTCGACGACAGCCCGCTTCACCAGTCGCCGGCCGCCGAGTCCCTTCGGGTCCTCGACTTGCTCGCAGATCGCAACCCGATGGCCAAGATCGGCCAAGCGCTTGATATATTGCTCAGCGCTGTGCACAGGAATTCCGCACATGGGCACGGCGTTCTCTTTCCCCTTGTCTCGCGTCGTCAAGGCGATATCGAGCAGCGGTGCGGCGCGCTCGGCATCATCGAGGAACATCTCGTAGAAATCCCCCATGCGGTAGAAGACAATCGCATCGGGATGGTCGGCTTTGATGCCCAGGTATTGCCGCATCATGGGGGTGTCGAGGGCCGAACTCTTCATGGGCCGAAGCCTAGTTGGGTACAATGCCCGGGTCGATCACTGGCGGGATTCCCCGGTCTTCCAGGCGATCGGTGGCCTCCCCGAGGATGCAAGAATCCCTTCGGCCCCGAGCAGTCCGCCGCACCCACACCCGCCCATCGAGTTCTCGGTTTCACTCCCCTGCACCCGTGCACCGCTTTGCCTGAGTCAGGGATACCCCTTTGGGATCGCCGAATTCAGGGCTCAAAAAAGTGTGCGCCTTAGGCCTTCACGCCGGCCTCGTCGGCCATATCTGGGACCGGCAGAGGGCGAAGTTTTTCCAGCTCGCTTTCCAATCCGATCATTTCCTTGCGGTAGCGCCGAACCACGAGACGCATTCGGAGTGCGGAAAGACCGAAGGGTACCCAGACCGCCGAGGCACCAATCGCCGCGGCTGCGAGAAGCACCTTCCAAAGCGCCAGTCCCGGAAGCTTTCCCAGGACATAGTCGATCTCGACGGGCTCGAGATTCTTGCCCGCAAACCCCCAGCCTCCCACAAGCAGTCCCAAAAAAAGGGAGACTTTCACGATTCGCCGCATCCATTTCACCGGCTGAGTTCTCCTGGGCTTCCGCGTACCCGAATGGCTGAGTGACCGATCAGTCAGCCGAAGCCGTCAGGTCCTCGATGACATCCGGCGATGCGTCTACTTTTTCTTTGAGTTCCTTGCCTACCTTGAAGAACGGAGTCCGCTTGGCACTGATATGCACGGGCTCCCCCGTTTTGGGGTTTCGGCCTTCGCGTGCTTCTCGAACCTTCACCTGAAAGCTTCCAAACCCCCGGATTTCGATCCTTTCGCCCTCCCGCAAGGCATCGATCATCGAATCGAAGATCGTATTGACTACGACCTCCATGTCCTTTTTGGAAATATGTGGTGTGCGCTTGGCGACTTCCTCGATCAACCCGCTCTTCGTCATCTCATGATCCTCGGTTTTTTGGGCGTCCCGACTCGAAATCATCGAGCCGAGACGCCTTGTTCATAGGAACATTCAACCACTACTCAATAAATCACTTCAATACAGCTTGAGCCCGGAACGCCTACTCATCGGACTGTTTACCCAGCTTCTCGGCCAGAAGATCGCCGAGTGTGGTCGTCTGAGTCTGAGATTCCTGCTCTGCCAACGTTTTAAGGGCGCGACGCTCTTCCTTGTCGCTCAACGCTCGAATCGAAAGAGAAACCTTCTGCTCTTCCGGTTCGACCTTGACCACCAGAGCCGTCACTTCCTGTCCGGGCTTGAAGACTTCGGAGGGATTTTCGATGCGTTCCACAGCCAATTCCGAGCTGTAAACCAGTCCGTCGATGCCATCTTCCAGCCGAACGAACACGCCAAAATCGGTGACACTCGTCACCGGTCCCGTCACCTCGCTCCCCACGCCGAACTTTTTACTGATGCTTTCCCAGGGATTGACTTCCAGTTGCTTAATCCCCAGGGAAAACTTTTCGTTGTCTTTGTCGATTTTGAGCACTACGGCGTTGACTTCATCGCCCTTCTCGAATTTTTCGCTGGGATGCTTGACCTGCTCGGTCCAAGAGATGTCCGAGACGTGGACCAACCCATCGATTCCCTCGTCGAGTCCGATGAACACACCGAAGTTGGTGATGTTACGGACAGTTCCGCTGACCTTCGTTCCCACCGGATACTGTTCTTCGATCAACGTCCAGGGATTTTCTTCGGTCTGCTTCATCCCCAACGAGATTTTTCGATTCTGCTCATCGACATCCAGTACAACGGCTTCGACATCATCTCCCGTCGAGACCACCTTGGAGGGATGTTTGATTCGCTTGGTCCAGGACATCTCGGAAACGTGAACCAGGCCTTCGATGCCGGCTTCCAATTCGACAAACGCACCGTAATCCGTCAGGGAGACAACCTTGCCCTCGAGTCGTTTACCCAGGGGATAACGAAGGGCGGCATCCACCCACGGGTCGGGCTGAATCTGCTTGAGGCCCAGGGAAACTCGCTCGGTCTCGGGATCGAATTTAAGGATTTTGACCTTGATCTCATCCCCGACACTGAAGAGTTCACCCGGATGATTGATCCGGCCCCATGACATGTCCGTGATATGCAGCAGGCCGTCGATTCCGCCCAGATCGATAAACGCTCCGTAATCGGTCAGATTCTTGATGACTCCATCCAGAATTTGATCGGTCGAGAGGGTCGCCAACGTGGTCTCGCGCATCTGCCTGCGTTCGGTTTCGAGCAGCGCACGCCGCGAGAGCACAATATTCCCGCGCCGTTTGTTGAACTTGATAATTCGGAAATGGGCGCGATCGCCAATCATTCCGTCCAGATTCCGAACGGGCCGAAGATCGACCTGGGATCCGGGCAAAAACGCCTTGACCCCAATATCCACCGAGAGACCTCCCTTGACCCGGGCAACAATCGTGCCCTCAACGGATTCCTCACGTTCATAGGCCTGGCTGATTTCGTCCCACACCTTGAGACGCTCGGCCTTCTCCTTGGAGAGGACAACTCGCCCATCCTCATCTTCAGCGTCTTCGACGAGAACTTCCACATCGTCGCCGACGGCGATGGTCATGGTTCCGTCTTCTTCCATGAACTCCCACGCGGGGATCATTCCTTCGGATTTGAAGCCGACGTCTACCGTGACGTAGTCGTCGTCCATGGCGAGGACCTTGCCCCGCGCTAGCTCCCCTTCCTTGACGGATTCAGGACCTTTGGTAAAAAGCTCGGCGAAGGACATCTCCTCCGAGGCAGTCGTTGTGTTGGTTTCACTCATTTTCTTTTTTGGATCTCCTAGGGTTGGCTGATTCTGGATCAGCCTGAATTTCCGGGTTGTCGTCCCCGGATCGGACGTCCCCACACCTGCCAGGAGCCGCCTGGAGTGACGCTTGACGCGACTCCCCTACGAGCATGTCCTGCGCCTGTGTCAGAAATGTTTCTAGAGTTTCGACATCACCCGCTTCGATGGCCCGCGCCACCTCGGCGAGCGAGTCTCCGAAAGCCCGCAACGGCGACGCCACAGCCTTGCGATTCGAGTTCATGATCTCCGCCCACATGCCCGGGTCGCTCCGGGCAATTCGGGTAAAATCTCGGAAGCCGCTTCCCACCAGTTCCCTGGCGCTCGACGGAGCTTCCTTGAAAGCCCGTGCGAAGGCAAAGGCCAGAATATGAGGCGCATGGCTGACCCAGGCCACCTCTTCGTCGTGCGCGCCGGGATCGCGCACGACCACATCGGCGCCGAGCGCCCGCCAAAAGCCGGCAACGTCTTCAGATGCGGCCGAAGGCGTCGAACGCAAGGGCGAAATCACGCAACACGATCCCTCGAAGAGATCCGCCGCCGCGTGTTCTACACCGCGCTCATGGCTCCCCGCCATGGGATGAGCACCCACGTAGTGAACCCCAGCGGGCAGGAGACTCGGCAGTCGATCGGCAAGGGTGCCCTTGACACTGCCGACATCCGTCACCCGGGTGTGCTCCGCGAGGAAAGGCGAAGCTTCGGCGAGAATCGATTCCATCGCGCCAATGGGCGTGGCGAGAATGACCAGTTCGGCGCCCGAGACTGCCTCGCAGACCCCAGCCACTTCGTCCACCACCCCGTCGGCGAGCGCTTGCGCCAAGGGTGCCGTGCGGCGACCGCTGCCCACCAGGTGCTTGGCCACCCCGGCACGCCGGGCCGCCAGGGCTACGGAGCCTCCCAACAGCCCAAGACCCAGAATCGCCACGCGGTCGAATACCCGGCTCATGACTGTTCTCCGACGGCCACGTCGCCCCCTTGCTCGATGGCCCGAAGGGCTTTCACGAGGATTTCGTTTTCATCGGGTCTACCCACCGAGATTCGAATGTGATTTTTGAGACCAAAGCCAACGAGTGGTCGAACGATGACGCCGCGCCGCAACAACGCATCGTAGTAGCCCGGTCCGGTCTCCACCAGCACGAAGTTGGCGTCCGTGGGCCAAACTCGATAGCCCAGACCTTCGAGTTCTTGAGTCAGGTAATCGACACCCAAGTCGTTCATCGCGCGTGTTTGGCTGGCGTGTTCGTCGTCGTCCAATGCCGCGAGCGCCGCGGCTTCCGCGAGCCTGTTTACATTGAAGGGGTGACGCGCGCGATCCAGGAACCCAACCAGTTCGGGATCCGAAACTCCGTAGCCGATGCGCAGTCCGGCCAATCCGAATATTTTCGAAAAAGTTCGGAGGACGACGGTTGCAGGCCGCTCGGCGACCAGCGCCAGGGAGTCGGGGAAATCCGCCCGCCGCACATACTCGAAATAGGCTTCGTCGATCACCAGGACGACGTCGTCGGAAATCGCCGAGACGAAATCGGCCAGGGCTCCCGCGCCAAAACTCGTCCCGGTAGGATTATTGGGATTGCAGAGCATCACCATTTTGGCTCCCCTTCCCACCGCAGCCGCCATGGCGGGAAAGTCGTGCTGCATCTCAGACGTCAGGGGGACGGAAATCGGCTCAGCGCCCATCCCCCGGGCCACCAAGGGATACATGGCGAACGAGGGCCAGGGCATCACCACCCGGTCCCCGGGTGAAAGGAAGGTCTTGGCGAGAATTTCGAGCACCTCGTCGGCCCCAGATCCGAAGATGAATTGGTCCGCCGACAGATTCATGCGCTCGGCCAGGCGATCCCGCAAAGCGAAGCAGGCGCCGTCGGGGTAGCGGTGGACACCCGCCACGGCGCGGCCCAGAACATCGAGGGCTCGGGGCGAAGGGCCCAGGGGGTTTTCGTTGGACGCCAGCTTGATGGATCCGGATATCCCCAATTCGCGCTCGACTTCCTCGATGGGTTTACCGGGCGAATAGGGTGTGAGATTCCGGATATGCGGATTCACCAGGTTCTCAATGCTCACGACGGCTTGCGCCTCCCCAACTGGCCCCTTCGTGACTCCGCGGCCGTGGCCCGGGGAAACGAACCGAGGATCTTGTAGGAGTGGGCGTATCCGGCGGCTTCATCCAGCGCCTTGCCCACGGCTTCGTTGGTTTCGTGGCCCTCCATGTCGATGAAAAAAACGTATTCCCAGGGTTTACCCTTCATCGGCCTCGACTGAACGGCGGCGAGGTTGACATCGTTCTTCGCGAAGGGCTGAAGAAGACTGTAGAGCGCTCCGGCCTTGTCCCTGCGAACCGTGAAGGCCGCCGATGTCATGTCATTTCCACTGGGTTCGGGAGTTTCCTTGCCCAAGACCACAAACCGCGTTGTGTTGCCCCGCTGATCTTCGATGTCCCGAGCGACAAAGGTCAGGGAATACGCGTCAGCGGCAACCGAACTGCCGATGGCGGCCACCGAGGGGTCCGAAGCCGCCAATAGGGCCGCTGCGGCGGTGCTGGGCGTATCCCGCACTTCTGCGAGAGGCAACTTCGCCGCCAGCCAATTCCGACATTGCGCCACGGCCTGGGGAATCGATGCCACGACATGGATATCGTCCAAGCGACCCGATTGGGAGAGCAAATTCTGCGAGACCTCGATCATCACCTCGCCGCAGATGACTACATCGCTTTCCATCAGGGCATCCATTGTGGGATTGATCGCGCCCTCGATGCTGTTTTCGACGGGAATCACTCCGAAATGCGCCTCCTCCCGCTCGGCTGCGCTGAACACATCGCGCATATGTCGCACGGGCATTAAATCGACTTGGGAACCAAATTGGACCAATGCGGCTTGGTGGCTGAATGTGCCCTCGGGACCCAGATAAGCAACGCGGACGCGTTCCTCCAGCGAACGCGTCGCGGATATAATTTCTCGGAAGACATGGGGAATCCCGGCGTCGGGAAAGGGGCCCGAATTGGTGGCCGTCAAGTCAGCCACCAAGTCGCGCTCGCGACTCGCTACGTAAACAGGGCTGCGGCTTCCACTGGCTTTGACCCGACCCACTTCGCTGACCAGCACCGCCCGTCGGTTCAGCGCCGCGAGGATCTCGCCGTCGACACCATCAATGACTCCGCGTAGGCGTGCGAGTTCGCTGGCCAAATCCGCGTCATCAATTTTTTTCGCTTTGCCGTCAGCCATGAACCCCGGAACTCTGTCCCCGCGATCGGTTGATCCGCGCGCGATCATCCAACCCCTCTATGTCGGCGCTCGGGCCGAAACGCCGCCCGCAGGCAAAGCGCTTGGATCCGAACGCCGCAGGAGTCGGAGACGAATATCCTGCCGATCCAAGAATCGTCTAACCCCTTGAATTTCGGCAGCAATATAGACGAGAGGCCGATCCGCTGCAAACCTCCCTGTCCAAATTCTCTTGATTGACCGGGGGGTTATGGAGATCGGCCGGGCTGCGAGTACCGTGGAGCCGTCCTGGCGGGTTTAGGGCATTCGGGAGAGGCCACGCCCAGGCAGTATTCCCGCGCGGCGGCTTCAATACAGCGATCCCAAAACCCCCGGGGCGGTCGAAGTTCAATTTTGGGATCTCCTCCCGTGGCCTATGGTTGGCCCCTATGACTCAGGTGGTGGCGCTATCGGGCGGTATCGGTTCCGGAAAGACGACGGTTCGGGAAATCCTCGACGAACTCGGCGCGGTGACGATCTGCGCCGATGCAATCGTGCACGCCCTGCAGGTTCCGGGGACGGGCATTCTCGAAGAGATCGCGGAGGCCTTCGGATCCGAGGTGATCGGCGAATCCGGGTCTCTGGATCGGCCTGCCCTCGCCCGAGTGGTTTTTCGCGACCCCGAAGCCCGGGGGCGCCTGGGCGCGATCATGCACCCGCCCGTGATCGCAGAGATGATGCGGAGGGCCGAGGAAGGCGTCGAGGCCGGAGCGGCGCTGGTGGTATTGGATATTCCGCTCTACTTCGAGGGGCAAAAAACGGGCTCGGGGAGCGCCGCGGCGCGGCAATACGATGCCTCGATTCTCGTCTGGGTGCCCCGGGAGACCCAAATTTTGCGAACCGTCTCCCGGGACGGCTGCGAGAGCGCCGAGGCCGAGAGGCGGATTGCCGCCCAAATGCCCATCGACGAGAAGAGAGCGTACGCGACCCACATCATCGATAACTCGGGAGACCGCGAGGCCACCCGGCGTCAAGTCAAAAGGGTCTTCGAGCAACTCGCTCACCCGGTCTGACCCGTCTGCGAAGTTTCGCACGGGATGCCCGCCCCCTGAGCAGCGCTGCCCATTTCGTGTGCGGGTCCTCGATGCCACTCGGCCAATCGAGAAGCCTAGGCCTACGACCCTGCGGCACGTTTATTGCGAAGAGCTTGATCCCGAGAACGCCAATCGCGGAGGGATCCACTTGTCGAACCAAAATTTTGACCGCCTGTCCGCCCAGGACAACAGCTTTCTCGTGGCCGAGAGTCCACATACCCCACTTCATGTGGCCGCTGTCGGAATCTATGAGGCCAGCCGTCTCACATGCAAGGGCGGCGGAATCGATTTCCGTAAGATCCGGCGCGCGCTCGAGAGTCGGCTCCACCGGATTCCTCGCTATCGCCAGAAACTGATGTGGGTTCCCTTTGAGAACCGCGCTGTCTGGGTCGACGACCCTTTCTTCAATATCGACTACCACCTTCGCCATTCGGCGCTTCCCTACCCCGGAGGCCTCGAAGAGTTGAAGAAGCTGACCGCCCGAATTACAACCCGACAGCTGGATCGAACCCGGCCTCTCTGGGAGATGTGGGTTATCGAGGGACTCTCGGGGAATCGATTCGCCGTAGTCAGCAAGATCCATCACTGCATGATCGACGGGGCGTCGGGGGCCGACGTTGCGCAGATATTGATGTCGCCGACACCTGAAGACACAGTCGAGGAGGCCAAGCCCTTCCTACCCCGCCCTCCCCCCAGAGAGCGGGATCTTCTGATCGATGCGGCTCTCCATCAGGCCTCATTGCCGCTTCGGGTTCTTCAGGGCGCCGCGGCACTTCCCCAAGACTCCGACGCGCTTGCGGTCGCGTTGAAGCGGCGATTCGATGCCTTCGTAGGTCTGGCACGATGGGCATTCTCAACCGCCTCCAAAACACCCATCAACGGCGATCTCGGACCCCACCGCCGGATCGACTGGCTCACCCTCCCCCTCCCGGATGTCAAAGCCGTTCGAAAGAAACTTGGGTGTACGGTCAACGATGTCATCTTGGCGGCGGTGACCGGTGCCGTGCGCCAATACATGATCCATCGCGGGATAGACCCCAACGGATTGGATTTTCGTGTCGCGGCCCCGGTCAGTGTCCGACAGCCCAGCGAGCAAGGAAAACTCGGAAATCGCGTCTCGACCTGGATCGTGCGGCTTCCCCTGGACCAGTCCGACCCCGCCCGCTGGGTCGAGCGGATTCATGCGGCGACCGCCGAACTGAAAGAATCGGGGCAGGCCGAGGCTTTCGATATGTTGATGGGTGTTGCCGAGTACCTGCCCTCAAGCCTCATGGCCTTGGCAACCCGAGCGGCAGAGGGACCCATCAACATGATCGTCACCAACGTCCAGGGTCCGCCCTTTCCCCTCTACCTCCTCGGTGCAAAACTCGAGGAACTCCATCCAGTCGTCCCGCTTCTCAACGGGACCGGACTCGGGGTGGCACTCTTCAGTTACGACGGAAAAGTCCATGTGGGCCTCAACGCCGACTACGAACTTGTTCCAGACCTCGGAATCTTCACCGCGCTCTTCGCCCAGGCGTTCATGGCCTTGGTGGATACGGCCGGGAGTCGAACCTCACTCCAAGCATCGGCGGAGGCTTCCGAAACGGCGCGGGAGCCCGTTCGGCCCCGGAAAAAGCGGACTGCGGGAAACAAGAAGCCTGCTCCGCATATTCGGCCAGTCGCCCGAGGCCAGGAGGCGGGAGCGTAATTGGGGTCCTCATTGCGCGCCGAGCCTACACCGATCGGCTTCCCTTGAGGACGGACTTCAGCGACTCGGTGAGTTTCGCAACGGCGTCGATGGCGGCCTCCGGTGTATCGGCCTCCTCTATGGCGTGGACGATGGCCGTACCAACGACGACGCCATCGACGGTATCCCGGAGTTCGGCCGCCTGGGCGGGGGTTGAAATCCCGAAACCCACGCAAACCGGAGCCTTCCCGAAACTTCGCGCCAACTCGACCTTCTCGGCGATGCCCTCGGTAAGCTTCTCTCGAAATCCCGTCACTCCCTGAAGAGAAACGTAGTAGAGGAATCCCGACGTCTTGTTCATCAATTGCTTGAGCCGCTCCCGCGATGATGTCGGGGCCGCGAGCAGGACCGCATCGATCCCCCGCGCCCGGCACTCCTTGTAGAACGGTTCGCCCTCCTCCATCGGGAGGTCGGGAACAATGATGCCGTCGAGGCCCACCGCCGCGGCGCGCTCCGCAAAGGCAACCGGACCCATGGCGTGAATCGGGTTTGCGTACCCCATCAGGAGAAGTGGAACCTCGATCCGGCTTCGCACCCTCTGAACCAGTTCCAGAATCCGTCGCAAGCTGGCCCCTCCGGCGAGGGCTCGTTGGCTGGAGCGCTGGATCGTGGGACCTTCGGCAATCGGGTCCGAGAAGGGGACGCCGATCTCGATCAGGTCGGCGCCCGAGGCCGCCATACTCAAGAGCAAGGCCTCGGTGGTTTCCATGTCGGGATCCCCGGCCGTTACAAAGACCACCAGCGCGGTTTCGTCGCGCTCCCGGAGTTCCTCGAATTTGTGGGCGATTCGACTCACTTCATTTCTCTTCCTTGCCGAGCAACTCCGCAACCTCCGACACGTCTTTGTCGCCCCGGCCCGACAGATTCACGATGACGATGCCATCCTTCGGGAGATTCGCCGCCACTTTTCGCGCGTGGGCAATGGCGTGTGCGGATTCCAGCGCCGGAATGATGCCTTCCGTTCGCGATAGGTAAACAAAGGCATCAAGGGCCTCGGCGTCGGTCGCGACCGCGTACTCTGCCCGACCCGAATCGCGCAGATAGGCGTGTTCGGGGCCAACACCCGGGTAGTCGAGACCCGCTGAAATGGAATGGGCGGGGAAGATCTGGCCGTCGTCGTCGGCGAGTACGTAGGTCCGCTTGCCGTGAAAGATCGAGGGGACGCCAGCGGACAGAGTGGCCCCATGACGCCCGGAGTTCAAGCCCTCTCCCCCCGGTTCTACGCCCACCATGGCCACGCCTTCATCCTCGACGAAGGGATGAAAGAGTCCAATGGCGTTGGATCCTCCTCCGACGCAAGCCACCAGGGTGTCGGGGAGCCGACCCTCGATCTCGAGAATTTGCCGTCGGGCTTCCACTCCGATAACCCGCTGAAAATTTCGCACAAGGAGCGGATAGGGATGAGGCCCCATAACTGAGCCAATGCAATAGTAGGTGTTCTCGATATTCGTCACCCAATCGCGCATCGCCTCATTGATGGCGTCCTTCAGAGTATTCGACCCGCTGGTCACACTGTGCACCCGGGCGCCGAGCAGTTCCATCCGGAAAACATTGAGGGCCTGGCGACGCACATCCTCCGCGCCCATGTAGACCTCACACTCCAGGTCGAGCAGCGCGCATGCAGTCGCTGTCGCGCAGCCATGCTGGCCGGCTCCGGTCTCGGCGATGACCCTTTTCTTCCCCATGGCCCGGGCGAGGAGCGCTTGGCCCAGGACATTGTTGATCTTGTGTGCACCGGTGTGCGCAAGATCCTCGCGCTTCAGGTAGATCTTCGCCCCCCCGGCATCTGCGGTCATCCGGGCCGCGAAGGTCAGAGGCGTCGGTCGACCCGCATATTGAGTCAGCAAGTCATCCAATTCCCGCTGGAAGTCGGGGGTTTCAAGCACACTAGCCATGACTTCGGTGAGTTCATCGAGAGCCGCAATCTGCGACTCTGGCACGTAGCGACCCCCGAACTCGCCAAACTTGCCCCGCTCATCGGGTTCGCTCTTCATCGCCTTCGCTGCAGTCATCGAGTCTTTCCATTCATCGCATGAGGACGGGGCGGCCTGCTCCCCCTCCAAGTGCCTTAGCTCGCGTCCATGCTCCCGTCGTCTTCGTGGCGACGAACGGCATCAACGAAAGCCTTCATCAACCCCGGGTCCTTGCCGAAATCCGGGCCCTCGACTCCAGTTGCTACGTCCACACCCCAAGGCGAAACGTCACCGACCTCCTTGAGAGCCAACTCGACATTGTCTGGAGTCAACCCTCCAGCCACGATGACGTCATACCCGTGCGCGATCAAGTCCTCGGCTTCGCTCCAGTCCCATGCCTGGCCCTGGCCACCGCCTTGATGGGGATGATCAAGGAGAAGAATGGCTCCCGGATACGTTTCCGCGGCTTCCTGGTCAGCCCCCCGAATGGCCTTGATGGCGGGCAGATCAATAGCTTCCAGGTCTTCCTCGGTTTCGTCGCCATGAAACTGCACACGCGTCACATCGACTCGCCGCAGTACCGTATCGATCTCGTCCCAGTTGGCGTTGCGAAACAAGGCGACCCGCTCGACATCGCTCTCGGAAACGGCCTCGCAGATCGCTTCGGCCTGCTTCAAATCGAGACAGCGGGGCGACCCTTGAACGAAATTCAAACCGACGAGATCCGCGCCCGCGTCGATGGCCGCCCTTCCCTCGTCGGGAGTTCGAATCCCACAGATCTTGATCCGTATCCTGCCGCTCACTCGCGCCTCCGCAACTCTCTCAGCGCCTCGGCGACGTTCGCCTGACGCATCAGTGATTCTCCCACCAAAAAAGCTCGAGCGCCTGCATTTTCCAGACGCACGATGTCCGCCGAACTGTAAATCCCGCTCTCCGCTACCAGAAGCACATTCGGATCCCCCGCCAGGTGACCGGCAACCGACTCAAAGACGCCTAGGTCAACTGCGAACGTTCGCAGATCCCGGTTGTTTACGCCCAACAGCGTCGCCCCGGCAGCAAGGGCAATCTCGAGTTCCTTTTCGTCGTGTACTTCCACCAATGCGTCGAGCCCCAACTCACCCGCCTGGACGCGGAACTCCGCCAGTTCGGTACGGGACAGCGCCGCCACGATGAGCAGGATCGCGTCCGCCCCCGATTCCCGGGTTTGATCGATCTGGTAGGGGTCGATCACGAAATCCTTTCGCAGCAGGGGCAGCGCCACTTCACTCCGAATCTGCGCCAAATAGCCGAGTTCCCCTCCAAAATAATGCTCGTCGGTCAGCACGGAAAGCGCTGCGGCGCCGCCCTCTGCGTACTCCCGGGCGAGGGCCACCGGTTCGAAATTTGGACGAATCAGTCCCTTGCTGGGCGATCGGCGCTTGAGTTCGGCAATGACCGCCGGAGCGGGGCCCCCCGCCAGTGAGGCCGTCAGGGATCGGGGCGCGGTATCCATAGCTTCGGCTGCAGAACGCACCGCCGCGGCGGGAACCCGGCTTTTCGCGGCTTCAACCTCGGCCCGCTTGCGCTCGAGTATCGCGTCGAGAATCGTCATTCGCTCATACCCGAGTAGCCGCGACGAGCGCTTCGAGCTTGGCCGACGCAGCGCCCGAGTCAATACTCTCCTGGGCGCGCTCAATGCCTTCGGGGAGCCCCGAAACAGCCCGGCCCACCCAGAGTGCACCGGCGGCATTGAGGCAAACGATATCCCGGCGCGGGCCGGTCTCCCCCGCCAGAATCCCTCGCAGAATTTCGGCGTTCTGCTGGGCATCGCCTCCGGTCAGATCCTCGGGCCGCGCGAGTTCGAGACCCAGATCCTCGGGTTGAATTTCGAGAACTTCGACCCGTCCCGCCTCGGCGAAGGCTGCGTGACTCGGCCCGGTGGTGGTGATTTCATCCAGCCCGTCACTGCCGTGGACAACCAACGCCCGGTCGCAGCCCAATCGTCCGAGAGCGCTTGCCAGGGGTTCCACCAGAGAGCGTGAAAAAACGCCCACGATTTGACAGCGAACTCCCGCCGGATTCAACAAGGGCCCCAAGCAGTTGAGCAGGGTCCGAACGCCAATTTCGCTCCGAACCGGGGCCAGATGCCGAAACGCTGGATGCGCCGTTCGCGCGAAGAAGGGGGCGATCCCGATTGACTGGAGAATTTCACCGCAACGCTTCACCGAGAGGTCGATCCCCACGCCAAGTGCTTCCAGGGTATCGAAGCTCCCCGCCCTGCTCGTGGCGGCCCGGTTACCGTGCTTTGCCACCGGGATTCCGGCTCCGGCCACCACAAAGGCCGAAGTGGTCGAAATACTGAAAGTGTTGAGCCCAGTTCCCCCGGTCCCGCAGGTATCCACCGTTCGCGGATCCGCAGCTTCAACGGTCTCGGCGGAGCGCCGGAGTGCCTGGGCCACCGCGACGATCTCGTCGACAGTTTCGCCCTTCATTCGCAGTCCCACCAAGAGCGCTGCCACCTGGGCCGGTGTTCCGTCCCCGGCCATGATTTCGCCGAAGGCCGTCTCGAGGATCGGACCCGGAACCTCCCGCGCCTCCACCACGTACGCGATGGCTTTGACGACGCTCACGGGCCGCCCACCTCCCCGCATGTCCGAACAAAGTTACCCAGCAGGCCCTTGCCGACTTCGGTCAAAATCGATTCGGGATGGAATTGCACGCCTTCCACCGGGAGCTCTCGATGGCGCACACCCATGATTTCGCCCTCCTCGGTGCGGGCCGTAATTTCGAGGATATCGGGACAGGTTTCTGGCTCGATGACCAGCGAGTGGTAGCGGGTCGCAACGAACGGGTCGGGCAGCCCATCGAAAACCCCCTGCCCCTGGTGGTGCATCAGCGACGTCTTCCCGTGCATGATCGAACGGGCCCGAACGACATTGCCCCCATAGGCCACCCCAATCGCTTGATGACCCAGGCAGACGCCAAAGACCGGGGTCCCCCGGGCGGCAAAGGCCTCCACCGCCTGAATCGAAACCCCAGCGTCTTCGGGCACACCCGGACCGGGCGAGATGACGACGCCTTGGGGTTCCCGGGCCAACAGGGCGTCGAGGGACTCCGCATCGTTGCGAACAACTTCAATCTCGGCGCCGATTTCTCCCAAATATTGATAGAGGTTGTATGTGAAGGAGTCGTAGTTGTCGACTATGAGCAGACGCATCAGTCCACCCCCTCGCGCGCCAAATCGATCGCCTGAAGGACGGCGCGTGCCTTGTCGGCGCACTCCTGGAACTCGAGTTCCGGCTTCGAGTCCGCGACTACCCCTGCACCCGCCTGCAGGGTGATTTTCCCTTGGTTGGCCACCAGAGTCCGAATCGTGATGGCCATGTCCATATTCCCCGAGTAGTCGATGTAGCCAGCACAGCCGCCGAACGGGCCTCTTCGCACGGTTTCGAGTTCATCGATGATTTCCATCGCACGGACTTTGGGAGCGCCCGACAAAGTGCCGCATGGGAATGTCGCTCTCAATACGTCGAGCCAGTCCAATCCCTCACGGAGTCGCGCCCGGACGTTGGAAACGATATGCATCACATGCGAGTAGCGCTCAACCACAGAGTACTCGCTCACCTCGACGGTCCCTATTTCGGCGACTCGGCCGATGTCGTTGCGCCCCAGATCGACAAGCATCAGGTGTTCCGCGCGTTCCTTCGGATCCGCGAGGAGTTCGGCTTCCCGGGCGAGATCGGATTGCTCGGAATCTCCTCGGGCCCGCGTGCCCGCGATGGGGCGAACCTCGACCCGGTCGCCGTCGAGGCGGGCCAGGATCTCCGGGGATGAACCCACTAGAACCGCGTCTCCCTCCATGCGGATAAAGAACATATACGGACTGGGGTTGATGGCCCGGAGGTGACGATAAATCAAGAATGCATCGGCCTGTTGGGGCATCTGGAACTGCTGGGCCAGCACCACTTGGAAGATGTCGCCCGCCTCGATGTATTCTTTGGCACGGTGGACGATCGCGTGGAACCGCTCCTCGGTCATGCTGCGGTCCACCGCCATGGCGACCTTCACGTCGGGCACCAGATCCTCGGCCTGGAGGTCGCCGCGAAGTTTTTCGAGCACCGCGTCGATCGCCTTGGCCTCGGCGCGTCGAGCCTCTAGGGGATCCTCCCCCGGACGCAGGTGTACGTGGCGCACGATCAGTGCGGTATGTCGAATGTTGTCGTAGACCACTACGGTTTCTGGGAAGACGAACCAAATATCCGGCAAACCGATCTGGTCGGGATTACTCTCGGGGATTGCCTCAACGAAGCTGACCCATTCGTAACCGATCATCCCTACCGCCCCCCCCACGAAGCGCGGCAAGTCCATCTCCTCGGGCTGCACAGCCTGGAATTCGGCCAACCGGGTGCGGAGAAATTCGAGAGGATCCCCCTTGACGCTCTCTTGCAGGGTGCGGCCGCCCTCGGTCCACTCCACATCGCGACCTCGGGCGCGGAAGATCGCTCGCGCTCCGGTTCCGATAAAACTATATCGGGCCCACTTTTCTCCACCCTGGACCGACTCGAGGAGGAAGCTCGTTTCCCCATCGTCGAGCCGGCGAAAGATTGAGAGAGGGGTGTCTAAATCCGCCATCACCTCCCGCGCCAGCGGGATCAAATTTCCCTGGGTGGCGAGTTCGCTGAATCTTTCTGGAGAGGGGCGGAACACGGATGCCTCGGGCACGTAAGGCCGGACGGAACTGGTGGAAGTGATGGAAAAGAGAGGCGATTCTAAGCCGCTGCAAGCCAATGGGCAAGCCGGAAGCCAAGCCGAATCTTTCGGGCCGGCCGGGACCTGACGGGTTCCGAAGCAGTCCGAGGCGGCTCACCCTCGTGTGCGAACCCTTCCCTCCCGGTCCCCGCGACCGATATCGAGTGGCTCAACCCGCGGCGTCTGCCGAGCGTAGCCGGGCCAAGAACCCCTCGAGGGTCTCACGCTCGATGACCCCTTCGTGACGCTCCCGGAGAAATCCATTGGGTCCGATGACGAATAGCGCGGGGAATCCGACGGCGCCCAGTTCACGCGACAGGGGGTCTCCCCCAACGAGATTCGGGTAGGCGACCGCATGCTCGGTCACCCAGTCGCGAATCTCGTCCACTCCGGTCTGGTCCACCGACACCCCGTACAGGACGACGTCACCGTCGTCACGATGGGCCTGGTAAAAGGCGTTCAGCACGGGAACCTGGAGCCCGCACGGGGGGCACCATGTCGCCCAGAGATCGAGTATCACGATCTTGCCGGCGAGGCTATCCAGGCTCACGACATCTCCACCCTCCAGCCGGGGGAGAATGAAATCCGGTGCCGCGGGAAGGTCAATTTGAAAATCGGCCTGCTTCGTTTCATCGGCCCAACAGCCGCAGAAAATCATCGTCGCCAGGCAGGTCAAAAACATCCGTCCGCGAACCGGGTACGCCCGCGCGAAGCCACCCCACCGGGTCATTGCAGCGCCCTCTCGGCCCGAGCCACGAAGTCGGCCAGGAAGCTGAACTGGCTATTCAGCCGGCTGAACTGATTGGTGGTCATCAAGAGCCCGACGGCCATAAGGATGACCCCCGAAGCGATTTCGAGCCGACGAAAATGGTGCTTAACCCGAGAGAAGGCCCGAAAGAAAAACTCGATGCTCCAGCCCGCAGCCAAAAAGGGAATACCCAAACCCGCCGAGTAAACGGCCAGCAGAACGGTGCCCTCAAGAACGGTGTCGCGGCTCCCCGCCATGGCGAGGACGGTACTCAGAATGGGCCCAATACAGGGAGACCAGCCCATGGCGAAGCCGCCCCCCACCAGATAGGTGGCCAGCAGGCTCCGTTGTTTCACGTCCACTTGCATCCGTGTGTCGCGGTACAGAAACCGGATCGGGACCAGACCCGTCATGTGGAGTCCGAAGAGAGTGATGAGAACACCCACGATCTGCATGGCCCCGATTTCGAGTCCGAAAAGATCGACGTGCCAAGTCCGAACCGTGTGGCCAAGCGTGACAGCCCCGATACCCATCAGGATGAAAACCGTCGAAAAGCCCGCGATGAAGCCCAGACACGCACGGATGACCCTACGCCGGAGGGCCGTATCACCCACGCCCTTCTCCATATCTTCCACGGAAACGCCGGAAATCAACGAAAGGTACGCGGGCATAAGCGGCATTACGCAGGGCGAAAACACAGAAATCAGCCCGGCCGCGAAGGCCAAGGGTACATTGGATAGAAATTCACTCATGGCGTAAAGACCATTGTTCCCTCTTGCCTGAACCGGCGCAACGGCGGAAGCCGAGCGAGAACGCCGAGAACCCATTTATAGGCCTACGCTTC
>LWDU01035475.1_pt1 | contig 36509 bp, 32 predicted proteins | sample 727161 | NCBI WGS metagenome assembly LWDU01 (sample SAMN04566230, study PRJNA314399) | hydrothermal vent metagenome | isolation source: deep sea hydrothermal plume seawater | place: Mexico: Gulf of California, Guaymas Basin | collected 2004-07-11 | reverse complement strand
CAGGAACACCTGGATAACAAGTCTGACAGATAAAGCGGTTTCTGATACATCAGGGAACTGTTCCGGGTGCAGCCACATGTGTACATTGGCTGGTGTGACGGCCAGTGTCAGCGCGATTATGCCCCACCCGGCAAGCGGGCGAGCCTTTGGCCAGAGAATCAGGATTGCCAGCAGAATCTCAAATACGCCGCTGGCATAAACAGCGAACAGTGGCCAGGGCCACCAGGGCGGAACAATAGCGACAAAAAAATCGGTGTTGGTGAAGTGCGTGACACCGCCACCGAAGAACCAGGCGAATACGACAGCAAGACCTGCGTAGCGAAGATATTTGATCATGTTTCTATCCAGTTGGGAGGCGCGGGAAGTTACATAGTAGCGCCCAGTTTATAGCGCTGTCGGAGCAAAGTACCAGGCAATTTTATAGCGCTGGCTAGAGCGCTTTGTCTTCGTCGCTTTAGACTGTCGTTTCTTAAGCAATAGACTATTGAAGACATATTATGCATGAGTTGCTGCTAGCTGAATCAACATATCGGCCCATCAGTGGCGAGGGAACTTTTTTAAGCAAATACTGGGGTCGCAATGGCTGATCGCTGGCTACGGCAATATTGGCCAGAAAGTCGCGAAGCAGGTCAAGGGCTTTGGTGCGGAAGTCACTGGCGTGAAAAGACACCTGACCCCGCATGAGTACGCCGATCACCTGGTACTGATCGCAATTTGAAGTGGTTTGCAGGTTGCCGTGGAGGGTATGCCTATTGTCAGGGGTGTTTTCCAAACGTTAAATCAACATGTGTTAGAGGTTCCTTAAAGAGAGTTTATTAAATGAATTATGACTTTATTGTTGTGGGTGCAGGTTCTGCAGGTTGTGTGCTGGCTAATCGATTGACAGCAGATGGCGCGCACAAAGTGCTTCTGTTAGAGGCGGGCGACAAAGACACCAGTCCGCTAATCCACATGCCCAATGGCGTGGGAGTTGTCATCGCTGGCACCAAGTACAACTGGCAATTCAATACGGCGAGTGAGCCTGAATTGAATAACCGTGAATTGTTCTGGCCCAGGGGCAAGGGCCTGGGTGGTTCAAGCTCCATCAATGGCATGGTTTACATCCGTGGGCATGCCTCTGACTACGATAGCTGGCGGCAACAGGGAAACATGGGGTGGGGATACGAGGATGTGTTGCCCTATTTCAAGAAATCCATGAACCAGGAGCGGGGAGAAGATGATTATCATGGTGTAGGTGGCCCTCTGAATGTGAAGGATGGCAACAGCAAGATGTCCATACACAGGAAGTTCATTGATGCTGGGATTGAAGCGGGTTATCCGTTCAATCCCGATTTCAATGGTGCAGAGCAGGAAGGCGTGGGTCCGATACAGCTTACCAAGATCGGCAATAAACGCTGCAGTGCTGCCCGGGGATATCTGACTCCTATCATGGGCCGGAATAACCTGACGATAGAGACGGATGCGCGCCTCACAAGAATCGTTCTTGAAGATGGTCGCGCAACGGGGGTTGAGTACCTTCATAAAGGCGAAGTGAAGAAAGCAAATGCTTCGAGAGAAGTGTTGCTATGCGCGGGCGCGGTTCAGTCGCCCCAGCTGCTGAAACTTTCTGGTATCGGAAACGCCGAGGAGCTTGGATCCCATGGGATAGATTGCCTGCACGACCTCCCGGGTGTAGGAGAGAATTTGCAAGATCATCTGGATGTTGTTGTGCAATTCCATGCTGAAGAGTCAGCGACACTGCAGAAATTCTCGAAGTGGTACAACGTGGCTTATGCGGGGCTAAGGTATCTGATTCTGGGTGACGGACCAGGAACCGAGAACGCTATGCAAGCGGCGGGGTTTGTGAAGAGTCGGCCCGATATTGACCTTCCGGACCTGCAGTTGCATTTCATTCCTACTTTTATGTTTGATCACGGACGTAAACGGGACGATCAATCTGGCATTTGTATGCACGTCTGCCAGTTGCGGCCTGCCAGTCGTGGCAGAATCCTGCTAGAGAATGCGGACCCTTTGTCGGACCCAAAAATAGAAGCTGGATACCTGAGTGCACCCGGTGATCTGGAAGTGATGGTTCAGGGTGTCAAAGTTGCGAGGCGTATTTTTGGGATGAAAGCGTTAAGTTCAATCATTGGCGAAGAACATTCAAGCTCACGAGGACGCGAGACTGACGAATCGATTGCAGAGTTTGTCAGGGAATATGCTGAAACCATCTATCACCCGGTCGGAACCTGCAAAATGGGTATTGATGAAATGTCTGTCGTTGATGACCAGTTGCGGGTCAATGGGTTAAAGGGGTTAAGGGTCGTTGATGCGTCCATTATGCCAACGCTGGTGGGTGGTAATACGAACGCACCGGTTATTATGATTGCAGAGAAGGCCAGCGATATGATTCTTGAAGCAGTTGGCCAATAGACGGGCCACTCGCGAGGCCAGCCTGCGGATTATGGGCCGTCAATACCGCGTTCAGGAACCGGTATTGTCGAACGACATGTAGATCTCTTCTAGCGCCCGTACCCACATACCGGTTCGGTGTTTGTAGTCGTTTTTGCCGGGTACTGGTCGGATGCTTGATATTCTCGAAAACAAGATTTCCCACGCCCACTTTTGCTCCATGCGACTTAAGGTTGCTCCGGGACAGACTTTTTCTCCGAGGCCAAAAGCCAGGTGGCGACCTGCATTTTTCCTGTCGAGTTTTGGCGTTATAGGGTCAGGGAAACGCCTTGGATCATGATTGCCGGCACCATATCGAATACTAAGGGTCGCCCCCGCGGGGATTTTTACGCCGCCCAGTTCGCAGTCTTTCGATACGAAACGGTAGAGCCCCTGGGTAGGCGATTCGATACGAAGAACTTCCTCGACGAAATTCTTGACCTTCGATTGATCTTCCTGCAATTGCTCGTAGGTCTCCGGGTTCCTAAATAGAAGCCAAAGGCCATTCGACAGTGCAAAGGTTGTTGTTTCGTTGCCACCAATTAGCAGGTGATCAGTAATGCCGATGATTTCTGTGTCGGTCAGCGGTCTGGATTTGCCGGTGCTGGCGTCTTCGATTTTGATGTTTAGCAGCCGGGTAATAATGTCGTTACCTGGCGTTTTACGTTTCTTTTTCATCGTGTCAAAGATGTAATGCTGTAGTTCGATATGTTTTTCAACGGCATCTATTTCCTGTTCCAGGGAAAGGCCTCGGGAAAATGGCAGTACCCAGGCGGTTGACCAGACTTTGAGGAGGGGGAGGTCCATCTTTGGGAAACCCAATAGTTCCGCAATCACTATCATGGGAAGGGGTTCCGCAAATCGCTCGATGAATGGGATCGAAGGCTCGTCTATCCAACCATCGACCAATTCGTTAATGGTATTTTTGATGAAGCCTTCTTTTTCTCGAATCGAAGAAGCGGTTAATGCGGGGTCTACCATTGCCCGATAGTGAGCATGTTGAGGTGGGTTCTCTCCCAGCGGCGTGAATCGGGTCCAGCCTTTCTTTTCGTAGAGAGCTCTTGCGGCATCAAATTTGATGAGTGGTTCTGTGTTCTGAACATCAGAACCCGAGGTGAACTCCAGCGGACGACGCAGAACGTATTCGATGTCATCGTACCGGGTCAGCACATACATACCGATCTGTTCCATGAAGTAGGCCGATGATTCTTCGCGAATCAGGTCGTAGGCCTCGAACCAGTTCTGCTGCACTACCGGGTCCATGAAGTCGACCTCAGATGCGTGTTTATAAGGGCAGCCATCACTCATGTCGAATTTCCTGTTGGTTGTCGGGGCTATGTTCGTTTCACAGTGGTTAGAACACGGCGAGTGGGTTTGTATTCAGTGGGTCCTGCGTCAATTGATTATCTTCCGCCCGGCTCATCACTTCAGGTGGGCCGATGGCTAGTATTGGTGAACTTAAACAAAGCAGTGATATTGGGACTAAAATACGCACCATCGGGTTGTCCCACCTGGTTGCCTTCAAAATACGCCGATTTCCCGTGCAGGTAAATCGGGAATTCGATTTGCGTCTGGAGGTACTGTGGCATTAGGCTAGGGCTTTAAGTCATTTTGAGATTTGCCATGACGCGTTCCGTTAATTTTGGTCTGTGGTACGACTTCCGTAATCCAGGCCATCAGGTGAGCTTCGAGAAGCTCTATCGTGATTCACTCGACCAGATTGCGTGGGCAGAGACCATCGGGTTCGATTCCGTTTGGCTGACTGAACATCATTTTGTCCAGGATGGCTATTGCCCATCGCCGCTGGTCGTCGCCGCCGCTATCGGCGAGCGAACCACTAGAATGCGGATTGGTACTAATTTGATGCTGTTACCTCTGGCGGACCCGGTGCGGTTGGCTGAGGACGCTGCAGCGCTTTCCATTCTGACAGGTGGCCGGTTCGATCTTGGCGTGGGCCTTGGATACCGACAACTGGAGTTCGACTATTTCGGGCGGAAGATTAGTCACAGACCCAGCCTGATGGAAGAAGGTGTTTCTATCATTCGACAGGCCTGGTCAGGTGAGCCGATTTCGCATCAGGGAAAGCGATATAACGTAGAGGGTATCAAGGTCAGTCCGACCCCGGAGTCTATTCCAAGGTTACTGATGGGTGGCATGGCGGAACCTGCCATTGACAGAGCAGCACGACTGGGCGACGGCTTTCTTTGCACGGGGGGTATCGGGCTCGAGGAATACACCAGTGCTGCGAAAAGGGCTGGCAGGGATGCGGCTATCTATGCGGGGCATTGGGGGATCATTGCAGAAGATCCCGAAAAGGAGGCTGTAGAAGTCGGCGGCAATGTTCTCTACCAGACAAACGAGTATATCAGTTGGGGAGCTTTCGGGCCGCCAGCTGAAACGCCATTATTTGAGAATTCGGAAAGCGCCATTGCAGGCGGGCTTTATGAACTCATGGACGGTGCGGGAGCGGTTGAAGCATTGACTACACTGCTGCTAGGGCACCCTGGCATAAAGGATATTCACTTCTGGGCGCAGTTCCCCGGTGAATCGGTGGAACATGGCAGCCGGAGGATTGAGTATATTGCTAATCATGTGCTACCAGCGGTCAGGAAAAATATTTCGTAAATGAAAACAGGTATGAAGGTATTTTAGAAATGACCGGGTATGTCTGAAGCCGTGGACAACAGCGCAGATCAAATAGACAAGGAAGCGCTGAAACGAAAGTATAGGGAAGTACGCGACAAGCATCTGCGGTCAGAAGGCAACGAGCAGTATATCGAGATCAAAAACCGGCTGGCCCACTACCTTGAGGACCCTTATGTTCCCCAGGACGCCGATCAAGCCTATCGATCGTCGGGACAAATTAATACCTTATAGATCCTTCGTCGCAATCATAAGCATGGCAGGCTCCCGGTTCGGGGTGACTAATGCGTAAATCAGGATTGCGACACTCCCTGTGGCTGACAGGCCGGAACCAAACCAGATAGTCCACTCGGGGCCAAACCGTTCCACCAGGGAATGCACGGTATTAGAGGCGATGATAAATAATGTGATGCCGATGACTTGCATTATCACGAAATCGCTCAAGCTACCGTTCATACCAATTGTGATAACTGTGGGAGCACCGAAGACGAAGATCAACAGACCACCAAGGGTGAATGCCTGGCTGAGGGTGCCTTTGATATATTCTGGAAGCGTGGCTACGGCGGGTAAGACCAGGTCAGTCCCCGCGAGTCCCAGAATTGTAGCCGCTATGATTAGGGCGAATAGATACTGTTTATTGTGTACTTCCCTCTGAGGGAATTGCATTGGCTACGCCATAACCGATGCTGTTTCCTGAATATCCCGGTTTCTGGAATAGAAAGAGAGGTTGATGGAGCGCTTGAGACTCTTCAGGTTCAGTAATGATGGCGCTGAATCATGATCCCTGTTTTCGATGACGGCAGCCATTAGGTCACCAACAACCGGGGCGTTCTTGAACTGGTTACCGCTGGTGCCAATAGCCAGGTAGAAGCCGGGTAAATCGGTTCGATCGTAGATGGGAATCCAGTCGTCTGAGACGTCGTATAAACCGACCGTTCCCCGGGCGTTGTTCTCGATGCCCAGTTCGGGCCAGCGCTGGGCTGCGCGAACTGCCTGTGCGGTCCATTGGGCTGTGAGCTGGTCGTTGTAGTCATCGGGATCCACAACTTCTGGTGGATCGCAGTCTGGGTCGGCAGAACCGATCAGCATGTCTACGTTATCGGGTCTCTGGTAAACACCGGCATCGAGATCGACAATGAACCCGGCATTTTGCCGATAACCGGGAGGTGCTGCTAGATAAGCCACCTCATGACGATGAGGCTTGGTTGTGATATTCAGGCTGCTTGTGATGCCTGCCATGTCGTTGATGACAGAAGAGTGCGGCCCTGCGGCGTTAACGACTGTCGGGGCGCAGATAATATCGCCTTCGCCAAGCTGAACGCCTGAGATGGCTCCGTCTTCCCGTAGGATGTCCGTTACGCGAACGTTAAAACTAAAAGTGCTTCCTTCGTGTTCTGCTGCAACCTGTAAGTTGCTGGCAGCGAGTTGTGGATCAGATACGTAGCCTGAAGCGGGTATAAAAATGCCACTTGTGATTTCACCAGCAACTGGTTCGCCGAAGCCCTCTTCATGCTGGCGTCTGGGCGGGCCGAAGGCCCGTAGACTGATTCCTGGATATATTTTTTCGATTTCCTGTGGTGAGAGTCTCTGGAATTCAACGCCGACCTTGTCCAGCATAGCGAGGTTGTTCTCGTACTGATGATCTGTTCCGTCCCGGATCAGGACCAGGCCGCCTGTTTCAATATAACGGGCAATGGGTCCGGGTGCGTAGTCAAGAAATTCGCGCCAGCCTAACCAGCGATGTCGCGCCTCGTGTGCCAGGGCGCAGGAAGTTTCGTGCGAATAGAAAGGCCGGACGATTGCTGAAGAGTGGCTGGTCGAACCATAACCAGCGGACGGCAGCGCATCTACGTTCAGCGTTTTTATTCCGCGGCGGGCAAGGGCCAGTGATATGGAGCATCCAATCACGCCTGCGCCGATAATGATGGCATCAAATGCTTTCAAGAACAGGGTCTGTATCAGGAGAGGTCTTACTGTAGCTGAGTTTTTTGTACAAACCTACCCGCCCGGTGAGTGTGGGCACAGTAGGGTTGCAAGATGTTTCGTACCTCGTCAGTATTGCCGCTATAGAATCCTGGTGATGGAATCACAGTAATGGAGTTTAGGATGGCAATTCGAGCAACGTTTCTTGTTTTACTCAGTTTCCTGATCGCTGGATGTGAGCAGGCTGATACTGAAGGCGCCGCTGTGATTGTGCCACTGGAACCAGAATTGCTGACGTCGACTGACGATATGCAAACCGGTGCAGCCGACTTCGACCGGTCGACTCATCCCGGTAAGGGGTTATATGAAGAGAGCTGCAGCGGTTGTCACGACGGTACTGTTTCAAGGGCGCCGCACTTTTCATGGCTTGAAATGATGAATGCATCAGTCGTTTATCAAGCGATGAACGACGGTGTGATGAGTGTGCAGGCCGAGGCATTGACTGATGAGGACAAGATACTGATTACAGAGTATCTCACTCGAACAAAGCTTGCAGGTGGCGCGGCTCTGAAGGTGATTGAGCCACCGATGTGTACTGACGGTGATTTTGATCTTTCTTCCCCGGCTCAGGCTGTTAACTGGGGGCACGATACCAATAGATATTCCCCTTCGACGGTAGCGGGGTTAACGGTTGCTGAAATCCCGAACCTTGAATTGAAGTGGGCATTTGCTTTTCCTGATGCGTTTCGGGCCAGATCGCAACCTACGGTAGCCATGGGTACCGTCTTTGTTGGTTCGCAGGAAGGCCGTGTCTATGCGCTTGACCTGGAAACAGGTTGCGCCAGGTGGTCATTTAGCGCTGCAGCGGAAGTCAGGACTGGCATTGTGTTATCGCTATCAGAGGCGCCAATTTCAAAAGACAATCCACCGCTCGCCTATTTCGGAGACATCATTGCGCGTTTCTATGCGGTTAATGCGCTGACCGGGGAACTCGTCTGGTCTTTAAAGGCGGATGACCATCCCAGTGCAACGTTGACGGCAACCCCGGCTTTTCACGAGGGCACGTTGTTTGTTCCAGTGTCGTCGCTGGAAGTTATACCTGCTGCTGATCCGGGATATGAATGTTGCACATTCCGGGGGAGTGTCCTTGCGATAGATGGGACCAATGGTAGTGTCCTGTGGCGCCACTATACGATTCAAGAAGAGCCTTCAGAGGTTAGCAGAACGAGTGTTGGTACAAGGGTGCTGGCGCCATCCGGCGCGCCGGTCTGGAGCAGTCCTACTGTGGATCGTAAGCGTGGGTTGATCTATGTAGGGACGGGAGAAAACTATTCTTCACCCCCTGATGGAAATTCAGATGCGGTTCTTGCGATTGATATGGCGACCGGTGCTCGAGTGTGGACCCGTCAATCCACCAGTGGCGATGCCTGGAATGTCGCCTGCATGATGGCTGATAACCCGAACTGTCCGCCGGAGGATGGGCCAGATTTTGATCATGGTTCCAGTATTCTTATCGTTGAGCTCGAGAGAGATAAAGATATCCTGCTTGCCGGCCATAAGAATGGCACCGTGTATGCGCTTGACCCTGACAATAAAGCTGAGGTGCGTTGGACGACTGATGTAGGGCGGGGCAGCATACAGGGAGGCATTCACTTTGGGATGTCTGCCGCGGATACCCAGCTGTATGTGCCGATCAACGATATGAACAATACCCGTAACGGTGATTACCTTGATCCTGAGCAGGCTCGTCCCGGAATCCATAGTATCGATGCGAATACCGGCAAACTGCTCTGGAGTAATGTCCAGTCAAATGTGTGTTTTGACGCAGATGAATTCTGCGACCCCGGTATCAGCTCGCCCGTGACTTCTATTCCCGGTGCAGTATTTGCAGGCCACCTGGATGGCTTTGTCAGGGCGTACGCTTCGGAAAACGGAGAACTATTGTGGGAGTTCGATACCCGACCTGAGCGAGTCGGAGTCAACGGTGTTACCGGGTATGGCGGTAGTATGAGTGGTGCAGGGCCAGCAATTGTGGATGGTCATGTGGTTATAAACTCTGGTTACGGCTTGTACTACCATGAGCCGGGTAACCTGCTGATGGTGTTTGCGGTGCCTGAATAGGAGGTGTCTGAGTAGGAGGCGTCCGGCCTCCTTAGCTCGCTTCGCGAATCAGGTCACTAACACCATCCCATTCCTCATGCTGCTGTTTCCAGCCGTCGAACAGATTCCGAATGATCGGTGCATCGCCATGGAGTTCCACGTAACACCCCATATCCTTTCGACAATCCATGTAGGCCACGTAATCTCCACCCCATAAGGTACAGGCTGTTTCGTAACCTTCATCGTTAAACCGCTTAACCTCGGCCGTGACATCATGAATGAGCAACCCGATATGGTGAAAACCATACTCGCCCGGTTTGTACATATCCCGGTAGATTGAGGGTGTATCGTCATGCTGGGCGATGAACTGAATGTGGGCGGGACCTGCCTGTCCGAACGCGTAACTGACGTCGGCTTCTACGTGCTCGCCCAGATATCGGAAGTTTTCCGCTACGTGACTCCGGACTACATGAAACGGGCCTGCGCCGACCATCTTGTTCCACTTTCTGCAGGCTTCATCAATGTCTTCAACAAAATAGGCATACTGCCAAATAGGGTGTCGAATAATGCTCATAGGATCTCGCTTATCGGTTGATGGTTCCATGGGCTAACGGTAGTCTGCAGTATAGGATGTATTTACCACAAAATGGGAGATAGTAATGAGTGTCGAAAATGGTGAAAGATTTATTAGGTTGCTCGAAACAGACCCTGAGCTTAGGCGAAAAGTCCGGGAGTCCGGTGAGTCAGCATTTCTGGATCATTCAGCATCCGTGGGGGCGTCCTGTACACCCTGTGAAGTAGTGTCTGCGATGATCCGGGGTATGGACTCTGTTTCTTGAACATCAATAAGCTGAAGATCGCCGAGGCACATTTCCTGCAGTCTTACCCTGACGGATTTGCAGACGCCGGGCTTGAAAAGGTTGGTAAGCGCCATCGGGTGGACAAGATGACTGTCTTCGCCAAAGAAGTCCTCGCGAAAAAGGAATTCGACAAACCCAACGCGTTGTTGGAGAACATGGTTAAACTGGTTTCGCGATCGTCGATGGTGTCGCTGTTCGAGAAACCAAAATTCAGGGATATGGTGAATGACCTGAACTCGGATGATCGTGTAAGACTTGTCGCGTCGTACAAGAAACTCTTTCATGGGAACCAAAAGAAAGGTTTAACCGAGGTGGTTGAGTTCCTTGCAGAAAGGAAGATGGCCAAATGGAGCCTGGTGACAATTGGCCTGGTTTACTACCGGCCGCAGAAAGAAGTTTTTGTGAAACCGACGACCGCCAAGAACATTGTGCAGAAGCTGGAGCTGGATCTGGACTACAAGCCGAGACCCAGCTGGGAATTTTATGAGGGCTACCGAAAAGCAATTCTTGAGATGAAGTCGCTGGTTAGTCCGTCGCTCGCACCGAACAATGCCGCGCTGACAGGGTTTCTGATGATGACGCTTTAGAGGCAGTCCGTTTGCTGGCCGCCCCTTCGTTTTTCTGGTAGCACCTATTTTTCATCAAGCGATTTCGAGTTATAGTTCCAGGATAGCCTTGGCCACAATATTGCGTTGAACCTCGGCTGATCCACCTGCAATGGTTCGCATCCTGTTGTTCATATAGCTTGGCATCAGGGGTAGCGTGATTGTGGAACCAATAGGTGATGGGCCGCCGACTTCAAGTGCCTCTGGCTGATAGGGGAGCCCGTAGTAGGCTGCGACTTCAATGGCTAGTTCATCGGCTTTTTGCAGTGTTTCTGCACTAATGGCATTTAATACGGAAGAAACTGAGCCCGGTCGATTCCCGGCACTAAGATTGGCCAGCACTCTTTGTTCTGATGTCTCCATGGCAAGCGCATTGATCTCCAGCTGTGCCAGTTTTCCAAGGAACGCCGGGTCGCCAGGCAGTGAATTCCCTGTAGTGTCGGTTTCATTAGCCAAACGTCGCGTGCGGTTAATAAGCCGTCGGAGCTCTATTGATGAAATTGAAAATCGCTCGAACTCCAGCAGATACTTTGCAACAGACCAGCCATCATTTTCCTTACCGACCCGGTTTGCCCTGGGGACTCGCACATCATCAAAGAATACCTGGTTAAGTTCGTGTGACCCTTCAAGGTTGATGATAGGTTCGATTTTTATCCCCGGCGTGTCCATATCGATCAACAGGAACGAAATACCCTGTTGAACCTTGCCTTCGGTTGACGTCCTGACCAGTGCGAACATCATGTTGGAGTGTTGTGCGAAACTGGTCCACATTTTTGTACCGTTAACGATGTAGTCGTCACCATCACTGGCAGCAAAGGTTTTCAACGATGCGAGGTCGGACCCTGCGCCAGGCTCCGAATATCCCTGGCACCAGATATGTTCACCGGACAGGATCCTTGGCAGGTAATAGTTCTTTTGCTCTTCGGTTCCGTAGCCTATTAGCATAGGTCCGCACATCTTCAATCCCATGGGAGATATACCCGGTGTTTCTGCGCGGGCACACTCCTGGGAAAATATATATCTCTGCGTCAGTGACCAGTCAGTCCCGCCGTATTCTGTCGGCCATTCGGGCGCTGCCCAGCCTTTGTCGAACAACAACTTCTGCCAGGCCATGGCCGAGCTCTTTTCCTGCCAAATGCTGGTTTTTTTGCGACCGGCTTCACGTAGCTCCTCGCTGAGATTTTCATTGAGGAATGACCTGACTTCACCTCGAAATGCTTCATCGGCGGCTGAAAATTGAGAATCCAAATTTTCCCCCTGGTTAGTTCCCGTCCGAAAACCTCAATTCTGATTACGAACGGTGTGAGCTTATGAAAGTGTCAGTTTAAAAACTGTTAGTTTAGCGGGAAATAGCCACCGCGGCCTGCTGTTCTTGGGCGCGAACTCGCTAGTAGTCGGTCTTTATTGTTTTGTTGAAGGGCAGGCTGAATTGAAAGGCAAGGTTCAGGTCGTACTGTCCGTCGACGGTATCCAGACCATAATGGATGTCATCCGGATTGTCATAAACAAAGGTGCCGAACATGCGATCCCAGCAGGACAGAATGTTGCCATAGTTGCTGTTGGTCCATGGACGTTCGAAATGATGATGAAACTTGTGCATGTGCGGTGTAACGATGATCCAGCTGAGCGCCCGGTCCAGGTTTATTGGCAGGCGGATATTGGCATGGGTGAAGTAGGCAAAAAATGGCGTAATAATCCTGTAGAGAACGTAAAAAGCGGCTGGAATTCCGACGCATACGATCACGCTAAATATCAGTAGCTCTCTGACTAGAATATCGCCTGGGTGGTGGCGGGTTCCTGTGCTGGCATCGACCGTAGTGTCGCTGTGGTGCACCAGGTGAAGTTTCCACAGCCACTTGTATCGATGCAGGCAGACATGGACGAGATACTGGCCAAAGAAGTCGAGTAGGACCAGAGAGATAACGAGCTGCATCCATAAAGGAATACCGATGATGTAGAAGAGCCCAAACTCGAGGCGAGTGATATCTATGATTCCGTATGCCAGGAACGCAAGGCCAAGGGATATGATGCCCGAGGACAGTATAAAAACCATGTTGGTAGCGACGTGTGTTAACTTTCGATATCCGAATTCGATGTTGGGGAAAAGCGATTCGAGCGCGAGGGCGGCGAGCAGGCTGCCAAACAGCAATCCAACCCTGGTCGAGTCAGGCAGCTGATTGAGCTCATGAATGAATTGTTCCATGTCATCTATCTTAGTAGAGATAGCATCAACCGTCTTGCGGGACATCAGGGTTATTTGACGGGAAGCGTGCTCTCTGGTTTATTCAATCTTTGCCCTCGGTGCCCATGTGGCATTCATCATTTATCAGAGCAGGACATATGACGATTCAGATAGACCCGGAAACAGGACTTAAAACATTTAACACTCGAGCCGCCGTAGCGACTGACAAGATTGCCGGACGTGGTTACGCCGTCGTTGATGACCAGGCACTGAAGGATTTACCGGAGCCTCCGGCTGGCGCTGTTTTCAATGCGGAAGAACAGGCCAGGTATCGGGATTTCAAAGAGGCAAGGCGTGGCGCTGCGGATTATATGCCCATGGAAGGGGATTTCAGCAGGTACCTGGAGGACGTATATTCAGCTGATCCTGTTGAGCGGGAATCACTCGATGATGAGTGCGAAATTCTGGTTGTAGGAGCGGGGTTTGCAGGGTTGCTGCTATGGCACAAATTACGGCAAGCGGGTTTTAACGATGTTCGCTTCTGTGAAAAAGGTGGTGATGTTGGAGGTACCTGGTATTGGAATCGATACCCGGGTATCGCCTGCGACGTTGAAGCATACAGCTACCTGCCTTTACTCGAAGAGATGGGTTACGTCCCTTCCATGAAGTTCGCCTCGGGATTTGAAATCCTGGAGTACTGCCAGAAAATGGCAGAGAAATTTGGCTTTTATGATCATTGTCTTTTCCATACAACAGTTGAAAAAACGGTCTGGAACGAATCGTCCGGTCGCTGGTCTGTTCACACAGACCGCGGCGACTCGATGAAAGCTCGATACGTCATCCTGGCCAACGGGATTTTGACAACACCAAGGCTCGCGCGAATTCAGGGCATGGAGAAATACCAGGGGGATTCCTTCCACACCTCACGCTGGAACTATCATGTGGACTTAGAAGGCAAGCGCGTGGGGATTATCGGCACAGGTGCAACTGCAGTGCAGGCTGTGCCGGAGTTGGCCAAAATAGTGGGTGAACTTCATGTGTTCCAGAGGACACCGTCGTCCGTCGATGTAAGAGACCAAAGGGAAACAACGCAGGAAGAAAGGCAGACCTGGGCGAACGAGCCAGGTTGGGCAAAGGCCCGGCGAGCGAGGTTCGCCAAGATATCTGGGGGTCGAACTGCCATCAAGGCGAATGATGACTACCTTGCCGGTAAGGTACCTGATTTCAAGGAGCGTAAGGAGCATTCAGGAAAGTTGTCCCCTGAAGAAATGATCCAGAAGAATCTTGAATCCAACTTCCGGATTATGGAACAGATCAGGGGCAGAGTGGATGCGATAGTGGAAGACCCAAAAACGGCGGCCTCTCTAAAACCCTATTATCCTTACGGCTGCAAGCGGCCGACGTTTCATGATGAGTATCTGCCGGCATTCAATAGACCTAATGTCACGCTTGTAGATACTGCGCCCCACGGCGTTCGTGAGATCACGGAACACGGCATTGTGCACGATGGGGTAGAGTACCCGCTGGATGTTTTGATTTACGCTACCGGGTTTCAGTGGATGGCGACCTCAACGTTCAACATGATTGAGGGTCGTGATGGTCAGACGCTGAATGGTAAGTGGCAATCGGAGGGGACAAAAACTTTCCTTGGTATTCACAGTCATGGGTTCCCGAACCTGTTTATCGTTTCGGGTCCGCAAGGCGGTGGGGGAAGTTTCAATTTCACCAATGCTATCGAAGAGCATGGTGATTACATTGTCTGGATGTTGTCGACCATACGAGAGCAGGGAGCGAAGATAGTTGATGTTCGCAAAGAGCCAGAGGATCGGTATGCAGCACATTGTCGAAATGCCGATATAAATTCTGCGCCGCTGCGCGACTGTATCTCGTATTACAACGGTGAGGGCAATGCGGAGCCGGGGAGTCTGGCTTATTACGGTGGGGGTACCTGGCATAAAATTCGTATCGAAGCGCAGGCATCGCTGGAGCCCTACCTGTTTGAGTCAGGTAAATAGGTTGTTCGCGATACCACCGAGGAAAGCACAACCGGGAGAATGAAAAAGAGGGATTCGATCAGACGGTAACTGGTGCTGGTGATAGTCGTGATGTACTTTGCCGCTGCCGTTATCGTTACGATCTTGATGGCGAAATAAAGATGAAGTCAGTGGCAGAGTAACGTCGACGTTGAGTGCTATCAGGGTTTGTTGTCTGCCGCCCAGCGGGCTGCCTTAATAGCGTCGGCATCAAGGTCCATGGCGTGCGCTATCCTGGTGATGAAATCACGTTCCATATCCTCGACACGGTTGTCTGCAAGGGCGACAAGCCAGAGTTTCTCCAGAAGGAATTGTTTATCCCGTGCGCTGAACTGGGCATTCACAAAAGTCATTATCTGGTTTAGATACTCTTCTTCGCTTGCCGTTTCGCCTACTTCAATGAGCCGGTCGAGCACACCGTCGGGAATTTCAAAAGTTTCTCGCAATATTTTGCGGATAACCTTTTCTTCCTCGAGGTTCTGGACCAGATCAGATTTGGAGCAGGCAACAAGAATTGACGCAGCGGTGTAACGAAACTCAATCCCGTCGCGAGTTAGTTGTCCCGATGATCGTGGCTTGATGTAGACGTTGAAAAACTGCTCGAAATCCAAGGTCGATCCAGTGCAAATTAATGTAGGAAGAGATTCTAGGTGTCCTTTGGCCAGATATCCACTGGCCTGTTGACGCCCAGCGAGGCCTGTCTGATACCGAACGACCCGTCTGGCCTCTCCTGGCGACGTCGCAGGTCCGTAGAGGAAGATACCCTCTGGTGGTGCTGGGTGGGATGTACTTCCCCTTAGATAGGCGCGCCAACCGAAGCAGCCATGATTCGGCTCAGGTGGCTGTACGGCAACCCTGTTTCTTCCCTCCAGTTATTAAAGGCTTCCTGCGTTGCTCGCAATGCGCGTTGGCTGGTCGGTTCTTTATCAACTACCCCTTCCGCGACCAGGACAGTTACGACATCCTTACTGAACATGAAGGTGTCCTTGCCAACAAACCGAAGGAAGTACTGTCCCGTGTGTCCCCCGAGTCGGCTGCCGTGTTTCTTCAGATAAAGTAGCAAGCCGACGATGTCATCTTCGGGCCAGTCTGCCAGAAACCGACCAAAGGTTTTGTGTTCGGAAATAGCGTCCAGGATAAATTTTGCGTTTTCCCGGGTCGCCAAAGATGTGTCCTCGGCCAGGGATTCCAGTCGCTCATCACTGAAATTGGCGATTGCTTTGGGGTTAAACCCTGCGAACGCGGTCTCGAAGTTGGGCCATTTGTTCTCGACAATCTTCCAAACGAACCCTGATCGAAAGACACATTTGGTCATTTCGGACAAATAGGAATCATCAGTGGCTCTTATAAGAGCCTGACGGGATTTCACCTTGGGCAGCGAAGCAGCAAGTTCCTGCCCACCTTTTCGATTAACCGCGCGAGTGTAAATCTGTTTGAAAGTCATTGTTTTAGGTGGTCATGTTTTTGAGCGCATCGTTCGCCGTCTGAACATCTTTATCCGATGATTCAAGGATTGATACGCCATGATGATACGCTTCTTCTGATGGGCTTTGCTATACGACCTTTGCAAAAACCTATTCGGGGCTAAACTGCGTTACATCCAGGCAAGGTCGAACGATTCGACCTTTGCGTTTCTCGGAACAGCGCTAATGAAAAGCTACTATGAGATCGATGAACAGCATATCTACCTTTCTGGTTTTTCATGAGGCAGAAGAACTGCCCCTTTGTTCAAGGGGACCCTGTGTATCTGTGGTGTTAACTTCTGGAAGAAGGAATCCAGGGCGCCGACTTATTTAGATGAGGATACCCAGGTAAGCGCGCCACCCCTTTCCCGCAGACAAGCTTGCTGTAACTACCGTACTAAGCGATCGCCTGCCTGTTTGTTCTCGGGCTCGAAGATGAATTTCGATTGCGCCTGGGACGATTTCGACTATTGCCGTTTGAACCATTCCCTCTCGAACCATATCCCCTCGAACCATTTCCCCTCGAACCATTGTTCTTTGAAAAGCCAGAATTGTTTCCTGATCGATCGTGACCGGCGTTGGACAGTGGCAGAACATGATCAGGTTCGAAACCTTCTATCTCGACACGCTCCAGGGGTTTGTTGATTACTCGTTCAATATCCCGAAGCTGTTGCCTGTCGTTCCCGCCCGGCCGGTTCTGCCGATACGGTGGACATAGTCTTCCGGCACATGAGGTAAATCAAAATTGATCACCATTGGCAACTCCGAGATATCGATTCCCCTGGAGGCGATATCAGTAGCCACGAGTATTTCAACCTTGCCGCGTTTGAAGTCTTCAAGTGCTTTGGTTCTTTGGGCCTGACTTTTGTTGCCATGAATGGCCGCCGCACGAACACCCGTCTTCACCAGATCGCGGGTGAGTTTGTTCGCTCCGTGCTTGGTTTTTGAAAACACGAGCGCCTGTGACCAGCTGTTCAGTTGCACCAGATGCTGAAGCAGTTCGGATTTCCGTCTCTTGTCTACCGGGTGCAGGACTTGTTCGACCGTATGGGCCGCGGCATTTTTTGGCGTGACATTGACTTCAACCGGGTTTGACAGATAGTCGTGGGCCAGCTTTCTGATTTCTGGTGAGTAGGTCGCTGAGAACATCAGCGTTTGCTTGCTATCGGGCAGCAGCTTCTGGATGCGCTTGATATCAGGAATGAATCCCATATCCAGCATACGGTCTGCTTCATCAAGTACCAGCACGTCGACGTGCCTAAGGTTTACGGCTCTCTGTTGACTCAGATCCAGCAGGCGACCAGGGGTCGCTACAAGTATGTCGATACCCTGACGCAATTTCTTGATCTGTGGTCCTATCTTGACGCCGCCAAACACAGCCAGTGATTGAAGCGTCGTGTGCTTCCCGTAGGTGTTTGCGGATGCTTCGATCTGAGCCGCGAGTTCGCGTGTTGGTGTGATAATCAAAACGCGCGGGTGATTGCCGGGATTGTCTAGTTGGCCTAGCTTTTCCAGTAGTGGTAGCGTGAAGGCTGCGGTCTTACCGGTTCCGGTTTGAGCAGATGCCATCAGGTCTCTTCCCGAGAGGATTGGCTCAATCGCCGCTGATTGGATGGCGGTTGGCTCTGTATATCCGCTATCGGATATCGCTTTTAGTAGTGGCTCGGACAAGCCAAGTTCATTAAAACTCATATTCTTTCCTGGCGCCTTTTTACGGGCACAATGATGTAATTCACCGCAATTATTGCGATGTTAGGGCGCACGAATGCGCTGGACGACATAAAGAGTTGAGGCAGTGGCGTTACAAGCCTGGCTGGCCTCGAGGTGAGGGGCGACTGGGGTACCCAGTGCTATCAAATCAACATGACGTGGCTGATCATAGATCAGCGCGCGCAGTCTAGGGTGCTAAATCGCGTAAAGCAAGGATTATTGGTGCCACGGCCGTCAATCGGTCGCAATCGCGAGACGCAAGTAGTAGGGTGAATCACCTCTTTATGACGCTACCGTATCCCTGAAACCAGCCAATTAAGGTATCGATACCAGACAATTGAGTTTGAAGGGTCAGATATCCATGTAAGAACGCTGCGCGATACACAGCAATTCAGCGATCCAAATGGTGTCGCCCGGGAACTGGGTGTTCCAGAAGCGATATGGCCTCTGTTTGGCGTCATCTGGGAATCTTCACAGGTTCTTGCGCGGTTGATGGAAACATTTGATATTAAGGACAAGCGTATCCTGGAGGTTGGCTGCGGAGTGGGGCTAACGAGCCTGATGTTGAATTCCAGGATTGCGGATATCACGGCAACAGATCATCACCCGGAGGCCAACGCCTACCTTCAGTTGAATGTTGACCTAAATGAAGGACGCAGCATCCCGTTTGTGCGCACAGGTTGGGAACAGGAGGATACCAGTCTGGGAGAGTTTGACCTGATCGTTGGCAGCGATATTCTCTATCAGCCGGATCACGCCATACTGCTGTCCGGGTTCGTTAACCGACATGCAAAAGAAAAATGTGAAGTCATTATTGTCGATCCTGGAAGGGGGAATGCTGCGAAGTTCAGCAATGCCATGCTGGCTCTAGGATTTGTTCAGTCAGATTTGAAAGCAGCGCCCGTTATGCAGGGCGGCCAACCCTGCAAAGGTCTAATTCGTCACTTCGAAAGGTAGTCCTCTCGAAGTAACCCTTTCCAAACTGGAATTTATTACTTTCTAATTATTCCCTAATCGATTCCTGTTACTGCTGATAATTTGGTCCTGTCTGAATTGGCGACACACTCTGATCACGAAAGGCGCACATCATGTCTATTCCACAGGTACAACCAATCCCATCGATTAACAGTGTTGAAACAGCAGAAATGAAACAACCTCTGCAATATCATGAAGTAGATGAATCCCTGTCCGAGTGGGAATTGGCGCGCCTGACCAGCAAAACCTGGTCGATGGAACAGGATTAGTTTTGGGCAGCTTTATTTCGATGCAATAAACGCATCAGGGTTAAGCTGACCGCAAGTCCGATCGTTGCAAACGCCGAGAGAAACACGAAGAAGTGTTGATGGCCTGTTGCACCTGGGTTGGCATCGATCATGATGCCGGCGACCAGTGATACGAAGATGTCTGGTGTATACCCGACGACCGAGACAAGGCCAACTGCGGTGCCAGTCATGATGACTGGGACTTTCGCTTCCTCGAACAACGCGAAATACAAACCACGCATGGCGAATATCGCCGTTGACCCTATCAGGATGTTGCCGAGAAGAATCCAGGCTGCGCCTGCAATGGGAGTCGTAAATGCGAAAAACAGGTCCGAGGCCAACAAAAACAGAAAAGACAAAGCAAGCATCCGGGATACATTATATCGATCGCCGAGCAGGCCGGCGCCCAGCGCTGCAACCGGTCGAAGCCAGGCACCAATGGTCACAATTGCCGCTGCATCGACTTCGTTCATTCCGTAAGCCTGGACAGCAAACAGTGAGTAGTTATCAAATCCCTTGTAGGCGACGTAAGCGCAAAGCAGGATGACTGCCTGCATCCATACCGCAGGTATCCTGAGCACCGCAACGATGTGCTTTGAAATGGTGTCATCGGGTGCGTGTTCTTTGCCATTGGCTTCAGATGGATGGGCGTCTTGGATGGCGAACCAGACAAAAACACCGGCCAGTGCGGTAACGATGCTGTAACCCCAGATGACCTGAAACAGCGCGTCCTGTTTTTCCTGCAGGGAAGCAGTTGCGGCATCTTCCGGGAATGTCAGGCTGAAAATCATGACACCCGCTGATGCCAGTGCGGCTGCCAATAGTCCACGACCACCATCCAGCAGTCCGTATGCCCTACCCTGCGCAGCGTTGCCGCCCCAGTCGCGAGTCGCCCTGATCAGGGCCGCCCAAAAAAACAGGATAGTGGTGACCCCAAAAAAAGCCCAAAGCCAGCTCGATCCGATGTAGCCAGGAAAACTGGTCATATAGACCCCACCCAGTGCGGTTGACCAGAGCGAGAAAGCAAGGAGCTTGCGTGCAGGGAACCGGTCAGCCAGCGGGCCACCCGGGAAGTAGGCGATCATGGCAACGATGCCGTAGATGCCCTGCGCTGCGCCCAGTTCCGTCGCTGTCAGGTCGAATACTTCAAGTACTGTTGGCCGGAAGAAGCGAGTGACATGAAATGGTATTGCGTAAACGGCTTCACCAGCGAATATCAGCGCGGTCATGAAGATAAATCGCTGTCGCACAAGGTGTTGAGAATCGATAGTCTGGCTGTCCCTATATTGTGTTGCAGGTGGGGTTAAATTTTCCCATTCAGGATGATCTCGCTGGCCCGCCAGCCAACTGCCATCGCGGGGGCGTTGGTATTGCCGCTGGGTAGTGCGGGCATGATGGAGCAATCTGCCACTCGAAGCCCAGTGACCCCTCTAACCCGGAGCTGGTTGTCGACCACTGACTGTTCATCCTTTCCCATTCTGCAGGAGCCGGTGGCATGAAGCCCGCTGGTCGACAAGCGGTGTACCGCCTCCAGGATTTGTTCATCACTCTGGCAATCTTCGCCGGGGATCAGTTCCTCACCAAAATAGTTCGCTGCGGCGGGCTGTTGCGCATACTTGCGCATGGTGCGGACCATCGCGACAACCGCTTTTTGGTCATAGTCTGTGCTCAGCCAGTTAGGCTTGATTGCTGGCGGTTTTTTCGGATCAGCGCTTTCAATGCTAATTTCGCCTTCGCTCGTCAGATTCAGTAGTTGGCCATAAATAGTAATACCAGGCTGGCTGTCCGGCTTGTTCAGTTGCACAGGGAAATTGTCGTCTGATCGGCCATAGCTGAAGGCGCCCAAATAAAGCTGCGTGTCTGGTCGATTTGCGCCAGGCATGGAACGAACAAATGCGCCTATTTCAAAAGGCCCGGTTGCCATTGGCCCGGTATGTGTCAGGTAGTATTGCAGCACGCTGGCTACAAGGCCTGCCCCACGGAAGCGATGATTGATACCCTTGCCATTTTTTAATCGATGAGGCATGGAAAACCCAAGGTGTTCCCTCAGCTTTCGCCCGACGTCGGGGCTATCATGAATAATGTCGATACCAAGTGAGTTAAGCAGGCCTGCCGGGCCGATGCCGGATAGCTGCAATAGTTTTGGGGAAAGCAAGGCGCCCGCGCTGAGAATAATCTCTCCGCGACACTGAAATGTCGTTGGGGAGCCGCCAACGTCACAATCGATGCTGACAGCCCTGCCATCCTCAAAGTTAACCTTGTGCCCGTGGGCACTGGTTACGACGGTGAGATTGCTGCGTTTCATTGCAGGCTTCAGGAAAACGCGAGACGCGCTCATTCGGCGTCCGTTTTTAATGTTGTGATTGTAGTAACCAACACCTTCAAGAGTCTCGTCGTTTAGGTCTTCTTTGCGCTCAAGACCGAATTGGACTCCCGCTTCGATCAGCTGTTCGGCGATTGGGTACCTGAATTGTCCCGTTGATATCGGAAGCGGTCCGGCTCCTCCCCGGTGATCAGCTGCCCCGAGTTCATGTGACTCGATCTGGCGATACACGGCCTTAATATCTTCCCAGCCCCAACCCGGTCCGCCCAGGGTGTTCCATTCTTCATAGTCCTGTGGATGCCCCCGGGAATAGATCATTCCGTTGATAGAACTGGATCCACCCAAAGATTTACCGCGAATCCAGACCTCGGTTGCCGGGAGTCCAGGTTTTCTAGGTTGCTTGATGGGGAACGTCCAGGTGAATCGGGGGTGCCGGACGAGTTTCGCGATGCCCTTGGGCATTCCCACATAAGGATGCAGGTCGTTGCCGCCTGCTTCCAGCACCAGTACCCGGTTATCTGGATTTTCAGAGAGGCGGTTAGCCAGTACACAGCCTGCAGATCCTGCTCCTACAATAATGTAGTCATAGTCATAGTTGTTGATAGTCCACCTCCGCACCCATTAAACAGAGGCTAGACGGTTTTGCCAAGGTGAAAGCATCTTAGAGCTTGATCCTGGAGACAGGAAGTTAAGTTATGTTCTCGCTTGTTTTGATCGGTATCAAAGTATAAACCATGATAAATCGGCAAAAGAGAACTAATGTTGGTTAACTATTTTTATTGGTAGGGATATGTCCATAGTCATTGAGCGTTACGAAGAATTTACCTCCCGGATAGCGAACGAAACTATCGGGCACGTCTATCCTGAAAAGATAACGGATGTTGAAATCCACGGTCTGGGCGAAGGCGTTGGGTTGATGTCCTCGATTGCCCGAGGCCACCTGACCTTTGAATCCGGCCGGGAAGAGACCGTTATCGTCAAATGCGTTGCCCGCACCGAAAACAGCAAGTTGTCCAAAGGGCTTAACTTTTACAAAAACGAGATCAACTTCTATCTTCATCTCGCGCAGGAAACACCGATCAGGATCCCGCGTTGTTTATACGCATCGGTTGATCCGGTTACCCAGGATTTTCTGCTGGTATTGGAAGATCTGGGAGATGAGAAAGCGGGTGATCAGTTGCAGGGTTGTACTGAAAAGGAACGCCTGGTTGCCTTCAGCAGGGCCGCGGCGCTTCATGCAACTTTCTGGGGTCGAGCTGCTGAATTTGACTGGTTGAATTACCAGGTAGACATGAAAACGATTCTTTTCAGGCGCGATAGAATACTGCGGCCTGGTATTGAGCCCACCATAGAAAAGTTTCCGGACTACTTTAGTGGTGACCGCGCAGATATCGTTCGAAAAATAGGTGATCAATATATTGATCTTTTCCTGCATGCGATGGGTGGTGAGCCGACCATTATTCATGGTGACTACCGCGTGGATAACGTCTTCCTTACCGGGTCACCGGATGATCCCGATATTATTGCCTTTGACTGGCAAAACACGATGGGCGGAAATGGAACGCACGACATTGCCTATTTCAGTGCCGGGGGGTGCGACGCGGCGCTGCGAGGTGAATCTGAGCAGCAGGCTTTAAAACACTATCACGACATACTCAAAGACCGGGGGGTCGAGGGCTATAGTTTTGAGGAATGTATCGAGCAGTACCGATACAACATACTGGTGACCATGATCACTCCGATCGCAATCTGTGGCACCCTTGACCAGGGTAACGAACGCGGCGTGAAACTCGGAACCACAATGCTCGAACGAGCGTTCACCGCGCTTGAATCCATGTCCTGTTCAGATCTCTTGTCCTGACTAGATGCCCTGACGTCTAATCCATTCGATAAGTGTTGGGTTCCGCGTCATGGGTGCGAGACCAGTATTCCAGGTTACTGAACGGTGAATTATTGACCACCTTCCCATCCGAGTTCTTGTACCAACTTTTAACTCCCGGGTGACCCCAGGCAAGATTCTTGCTGAGATTCTGAACTTCCTCATTGTATTCGTCGGTCGCTTCCTGGGGGATTTCAAGGAACTTTCCCCGTTGCTGCAACATAAGCACCAGGCACTGCATAATGTAATGCTGCCACCGTGCACGATATTAGTGTTCGGGCCATAAATGCAGAACAAATTTGGATAGTCGGGAACCAGCATTCCTTTGTATGCCTGAGGGTATTCCCCCCAGCGTTCACCCAGACTGACATTGGATTTTCCGACTACATCCATCGGCCATAGAAATCGGTTGCTGTTAAATCCTGTAGCAAATACGACGACATCGAACTCATGGATTGTTCCATCTGCGGTCTCGATGCCCTTCGGATGAAATCGCGCGATGGGTTCGTCCACGAGATTCACGTCCTCTCGCGCCATATGCTGGTACCAGTTGTTGTCGATGATGAGTCGTTTGCCGAAAACCGGAAAATCAGGGAGACATTTTTTCATCAGCTCCTGTTGATCACCTAGTTGCTCGCTGACATATCCGGTCAATGCTTCCCGTAACATATCATTGACCTCGCTCATTGCTCGATCTTTATGATACTGCTGGCCAGTTGCGATCCATGAAGCCGAAAATCATGCGGGCGCGATGAAATTCAGCGTAAAGCGGGATATGGTTAAGTGCCCACTTCAGGCCTGCTTCAACGGGGCGGTAGTAGTCCTTGTTCGGTGCAATCCAGTGAGGTGATCGTTGGAAAACAGTCAGGTGGGAAGCCCTGTCGGCTGTTTTGGGAACCAACTGGACAGCGCTGCATCCTGTCCCGATGACCGCGACCCGCTTTCCTTCAAGGGATACATCATGTTGCCAGCGGGCTGAGTGGAAGCTCTCGCCCTCGAATGTTTCCAGGCCATCAAAATCAGGAATAACGGGCCGGTTAAGCTGGCCGACGGCGCTGATGACGGCATTTGCTGCCAGGGTATCGACAGATCCATCCTGCCTCTTCACGGTGACATGCCAGGTCTGGGAGCCTGTATCGAACTGCATTTTCTGGACTTCTGAATTCAGCTGGATGTGATCTCGAATACCGAACTGATCTGTACACCGCTCGAAGTATCCGTATAGCTCGTCACGTTTGGAAAAATACCCAGACCAGTTGGCGTTGCGTTCGAATGAATAGGAATAAAAATGGTTTGGTGTATCAACACCACAGTCCGGGTAGGAGTTCTCGTACCAGGTGCCGCCGACCGCTGCGTTTTTCTCCAGGATGGTGTAGTCGATACCTGCTTCACTGAGCTTGATCCCGGTGCATATCCCGGACATACCTGCGCCAACCACAATGACGCTGAAGTTTTCGCCGGCCGCGCCACCGGTCAGTTTTTCCAGTTCAGGTTTCCAGGTATTGTCCCGGTTCACGAAATTGGTTTCTTCCAGCAGCATTGCGCAAAACTCGTCTTCCAATGGTTCAGCGGTGGAGAACTCCATCAGATGCCGCATTTGTTTGACGTCTGGGGTCGGCGGCATGTTGCCACCTTCATCACGCAAGGCCCTGAGGAGCTCAAAGGCTTCTTCCCTGATCTCGGTCGCGATATCGCTGTTGTAGTTACCAGTATCGTCGGGGAAAATACTTCCCTCGGGGGTCTGAATAGGATCCGGCCGGAATCGATCTGTCAGCCAGCGATCATCGCCTGAGAACTGGGTCATGACCATTAAAAGAGTTGGCAGGTTTACGTCATTTAATGCAGTACGCAGTTCGTTGTCATCGCCGGGAATATTAAAATCCATGATTACGCCTCGTAACTATTTTTCGATTATGCATCCAGTAGGAACTTTGTGAGGTGAGTTTGTCTGAAAGATTATGGCCAGGCGATTGGTCATGAACTCATCGTACAATGCGTTCATGCAATCCAGGCAACTATTAGCTTCATTGATTCTGAAAAGGCCCTGGAATCGGGCTGACAGAATTTTGACGGTAATGTTGATAGCGGCATTCGGTTTGTTTTACGCCGTTCAGGTATCGGATTTCCCAGCCCTTGAGGATGATGGGCTGTTTGTACTCGCGAGTGCTTTTCTTGGTACCGCTCATTCTCCGGGTTATCCGCTCTTTGTTCTACTCAGTCAGGTAGCACACCTGTTGCCAGTCGAGAGTGTGGCCTTGCGGACTCATCTTTTTGGTGCACTGACGGCGTCGATAGGCCTGGGGTTGCTCTACTACATTGGTCGTCGGCACCTGGAACTGGAAAGGGTTGCCTGTCTTCTTGGAGTTATCTGCGTAGCGTTCTCGACATTGTTCTGGGAGCAGGCGCTGATTGCAGAAGCCTATCAGCTGAATGGCGTTCTATTTCTTCTGCTATTCGTGCTTTGTGCACGATTGGGAAGTGCGCTTTCGCCGGGTAAATTGCTGGTGTTGGTATCCGGCTTTGTATTCGGGTTAAGCCTGGCGAATCACTGGCCGCTCACACTGTTGATGGCGCCTGTTTTTTTTGTGCTGGCGATGCCCGCCCTGATCACTGCTACAAAGCTGATTCCTCTGGGTTTTGCGGGCGTCATGCTGGGGTTAATTCCTTATGTCTGGATGTTTGTTAGTGGATCAGATACCGCGTTCAGCCACATGGGAGAATTTCCGGGGATCAGTGAATATCTCTACTTTATTTCAAGGGATGTCTACGCCGATGTTGACCAGAAACAGATCGCCACTATCAATGACAAGATACTGTTCTTCAGATTCTACGTTCGTGAGATAGCTGATCAATTTTCGCTGTTAGCGCTTCCCTTTATTGTTCTTGGAATATTTTCGATGGCCAGGCAAATGTCACTCCGTTTCCTGCTGGTAGTTTCCTATTCATTATTATTTCCGCTCGTGGTGATTCTGCTTCTGGATTTCACCTACACGCCAATCGAAGCCGAGTCGATGCGTGCTTACTTCCTCACTGCATTCCTTGTGCTCGGGTTGATGCTGATGGCAGGTACCAGCCAGGTACTTAACAAAGTGCTTGGCCACGTACAACGCTATCCGTTGAGGCTGTCGATAATACTGAGCACTGTTTTGCTGTCGGTTGTTGTCTTTGGGTTCCGAAAGAATGGTGATATCGCTGCAGGCAGCGAGTCCAGCGTCGCAAGGGATCATGGGCATTATGTGCTGAGCAGAATGCCAGATGACGCTAACCTGTTTGTAATGGATAGCTGGCTGATGGCAGCGATAGCCTACTTACACTATGTCGAAGGGGTCAGGCCCGATGTTCATCTCTATAGCCAGTACGGCACTTTCCTGCCGAACCGGCTATTTAACTATTTTAGTGTAGACACGTCCGCTAAATGGCTAGAGGTAGAGAGTTTTATTCGGATGTCAGATCAGGCTACCTTTATGCTGGCAAAACCGGATCAAATGTCGATGACTTATGTGGACCTTGTATACGCCTATCAGGTGGATGCACCCGGGAGTGAGGTAGAGCAGCGTGATCTGGATTTTTTGAAGAGTCTATTGCAGCGTTCACCGCGGGGTGGATGGGAGCGATTCAACTATGAGGGCAATGCAAATCGGCTGTCCAGGTTTGTTACTCTTGCAGATCTGGATGAGCAATTGTTCTCTGGCAACTTCCTGTTAAATCTGCTGGCGGCCGAACAGTTGCTACTATCAGGTCAGGGGGAAGTTAGCGCTGATCGAGTCGAACAATTCCTGGCGCGTGCTCAGGCGCTGATTGAAGATCAAGGCGAATTTGACCGGGTTCGGCTGCAGGTACTGAAGGGCCATTTGATGGTGCTGGCCGGAAGGTATGAAATTGCCCGAAAGTTATACGAAATGGCTTTGTCGACACTGCCTGTCCAACACACCAGCGCAATACCCGCGCTGGCGAACGTAATCACACTGACCTGTGACAAAAAAGCGTTGGGGGTCCTTCAGGAGAATTATCCGGCATCGGATCTCAGTCGTTATTGGTCGCAGATGGTCGGGTGCGACTAGGGCTCATCTAATTACCCGTCGATAAGCCGTTATTCTTGTAAACCAATAGCTTCCTTACACCGCACTGGGTTGCATAGCTGGGAGGTCCGTTTAGTTCTGCCAGATACTGTTCATTGAGTGTGTAGACCGGGTAGGTCTGTAAATGAATGATGGCGAAATCGTATCGATCCCTGAATTGAGTTTCAGAAATCATCCATCGGTAGGGTTGCAGGTTTGCATAGACGTGTGTGATTTGAGGTGACGATTCCCTTGCATATGCTGCGATATATCTTGCGTCCCAATATTGTGCGATGCCGAAGGTTGCTTCCTGTTCGGCAAGCGCCTTGTCAATACATGCTATGTCCTCGGGGTAGTAAACCATTTGGAGCGGGCGGTCGCCTTTTTGTAAAGCGTAGACATTTGCCTAAGAACGATTCTTCGAGTCATCGCCAATGTCATCCATGTTTGAGTCACGATCAATACAGGGGCGAGAACAAAGGGCAGGAGAAAGAAAGGAAGGAGGTACCTGGGGAACACAGCTGCATGAATGACCGGTGCGGCGAAGGTACACCCGATACTTGCCAGGACAAAAGCGCAAAGAAGCAGTGGTTTTTCTCGCATGACGGCGGGTGTGCTGATTGAGCTCACAAGACGAAAAGCCGCCAGGCAAAGTATGATCGAGCCGGCCACCAATAAGGTGATAGATAGCCACTGCGGCGTGCTCTTAAAGCATTGTTGCAAAACGTCGAGGAGAATCTCCAGGCCGTAGGGGATCTTGTAGATGGAGGGTGCGAAGCCGTAACTGGCGTAGTTAATCTCATAGGGCATGGTGTACTTGCTGAAAAACATTCCCGCGGAACCCACAGCGAGAACGACATAAATCCGAATCGCGAGAGGAAGCTGAAGCTGACGAATAGCGAGGAGCATGGTCGTAATCAGCGCGACCGGTGCAACGGTGTTGACGATAATCAGACGATCAGATACTGAGGCGAGAAACAGAATTACAATCAGCCCTCCGGTGTCTCTGCTGGTGTGATTGCCATCGAGCAGGTTGAAAAAGAGCCATAGTACTGCCAGCAGCATGATGAAATTTCCGATGTGGTAACCGGACATCAGCAATAGAGAATAGGGTGGCCCCGAGGCAGTCAACGTAATGCTGATCAACATTGAAACGATCAATAATGTAGTCGCGAGGGCAAGTTCTTGATTGAAGAAGTGGCGATACAAGCCGTACAAGATGGTGCACAACAAACACAATTGGCCAAAAAAGTAGATTGGTACTGAGAGATAGTGATCTCGGGTAAGCAGATAGGCGATGAGATATCCCAGGAAATCCGGGAAAAGTGACGGATTGGGTGCGACGTGCCACGATCTATAGTTATCAAAGTCTTTCAGTACATCTTCAATTAGGAAGGGTCCGTAAAGTGCATCTGAATGTAGCAGCGCCTCCATGAAAGGTAACTTCTGCTGCAGGTAGATGAAGACCGGTATGAGCAGCGTAATGAGGAGGAGGCTGTAAAGGGTGGCTCTGTATTTCATAAGTTCAGTTGTCTGGGAGCAGGTCAGTATTTGCTGGCCTTCATATAGTTGCAGCTTAGCCACATGCGAGTCAGGAAAATGTTAACGCCGCGGCCAGAATATCCACGACCTCTCCTTGTGCGACCCGATTGGAAAAACCTGAACGGTAGTTGGCGCTTTGTTGAGGATGAAGATGACACAGGATTGGTTGAAGGCTGGTTTAGGAATGGACTCCCAAAAAGCGCCACGACCATCCAGGTTCCTTTCCCGGTAGAATCCGAAGCTTCTACCATTAATAACATTCAGCCCGCTTCCGTTGTCTGGTACCACCGGGAGTTTGATCTGCCAGGCGACTGGGGGAAGAGGGTGTGTCTGCGCTTTGGTGCTTGTGATCACTGGACCCGTGTTTTTGTCAATGGACAGGAAGTAGGGCGGCACCGGGGTGGTTACGCACCCTTTTCGTTTGATATTGACCATGTTTTGCAACCTGGCGCCAATACGATTGTGGTGAGAGTTGAGGATTCTTTGTCGTGGACCCAGCCGAGGGGGAAACAAGCAGGAACCACCCGGTGGCCGATTGACTACGACAGTGTCACAGGTATCTGGCAAACGGTCTGGGTTGAGCCTCTCCCGCCGGTTTCAATCGAAAGTACCCATTCGGTCTTTGAGGTGGGCTCTGGAGAACTGACATTCACAGCGTTGTTCTCGAAGCAGGTAGAGGGGGAGTTGACGGTTGAGTTGCTGCTTGCCGGGGTTGTTGTAGGCCGGAAGCAGGTGAATACAGGTTTGCGTTCCGAGGCCCGTGTGTCGTTTCAATTGGACGAGCCTGTACTGTGGTCAACTGAGTCGCCAACTCTTTACGATGTAAAACTGACTCTTTTGGACACCCGGAGCGGCGATGTTGATGAAGTGATCAGCTACACAGGACTACGAGAAATCGAGGTTCGTGATGGGTACCTGCTTCTTAATGGGGAGAAATTATTTCTTCGGGGCGTTCTCGACCAGGGTTACTTCCCCGGTGGCTGGTATACCGCACTAAGCGATGATGATATCCGTCGAGATGTAGAACTGACCTTGCAGATGGGGTTCAACTGCGCACGTAAGCACCAAAAAGCAGAAGACCCGCGCTACCTTTACTGGGCAGACAAGCTTGGATTACTTGTCTGGGCAGAGATGCCTTCAGGCAGGATATTCTCAACTGAGTTGGTGCAGACGTTGGTCTCTGAATGGACAGAGCTCCCTGCGTGATGGCCTGGGTACCGTTTAATGAGTCGTGGGGTGTGTGGCACCAGTCATCCAGGCCCCAGCAGCGGGCTTTTGTTGATGGTGTTGTCGGTATTACGCGCGCGATGGACACCAGCAGACCTGTGATCGGTAACGATGGCTGGGAGTTTTCCTCGGGTGATCTCTGGACGCTTCATCTTTATTTCAAACAAAAAAACCTGACGCAACGCTTAAATGAGCTGATAGAAAGCCCCCAATCGTCCGTAACCGAAGGCAATGGAACGGGATCACGCGCTGGCGCGCTGGCAGGCGCGAATGTTGAAGGGCTGCCCATATTACTCACCGAATGTGGCGGTGTGGGTTATGGTCGATACAGTGATTCTGATTTTAGCTATGGCGACTTGCCAGAGACTGAAGTCGCACTACAGGCAGCCATTGACGCAATAGCACAAATGATTCACGCGGCTCCAAAGCTCCAGGGGTTCGTCTGGACCCAGTTCACGGATGTCCAGCAGGAGGTAAACGGTTTGTTGTATTTCGATCGAACCCCAAAACTCCCTATAGAGACCCTGCATGAGATCATCGCCAGCATTGGCTAAATCCAGTTGCCTCTCTATTAGCCAATGACTGACTAATCAGTTTCACTGAGTGTTTAATAGCAATTCCCGGAAGGGTTGCCGGAAGGGTTGCCGGAAGGGTTGCCGGAAGGGTTGCCGGCAGGGTTGCCCGAACGTTTCGCGACGTTCTTTCGATGTGTGGGGCAGGGCGGTCCGTGCAACGACAAGCTGGAGGCTGGGAACAATATACAGGCCATTTTCCAGCAGGCCGCGAGCCGCGACAAGATCTGTTGTCATCTGCTTCAGGTAGTGGCTGGGCAGGATGATTTACCCGGGAAAACTCGACGGTGCGAGATAAGGATTCCGCGTTTAGGTCAATATCTATGGCTGAGTTCATGACGATGAAGACTCCTGGGAATCGCTAGACCTGAATTCTCGAATGGGTTTCCAAAACCACCAGATTAATGCCGTAGCCACAATAGAGATCACGCCGCCCATCACCATTGTGTTGGATGCACCGATCAATCCAGCCCAGGTGCCAACCCAGACTGTGCCTACATTGTTCGCTGTCTGGGCGGCAAGAATCATTAAGGCAAACGCGCGACCACGCATGTGGTCTGGCGTCGTTAACATCACGGTGGTCTGGCGCACGGCGACGGTTACAGCATCTGCGGCACCGAGCAAAGCGATCATTAATACACCGAACCACAGCGTTGTAGCTGTTCCGAATCCGAACAGGAAAAAACCGTAGGCAAAGGATGCATAAAGGACGAGCATTCCTTTTGCACGGAAGATCCGAAGATTGCGCCAGCTGAGTTCGCTGCGCCCAGGAAACCTGTCGCGCTTGCTCCCCCGGCGAACAACCCTAATGCCAGTACTGGCAGAATCTCGCGATAAAAAGACGCGGTGGTGATCCCGGCATCCAGCAGGAACAGCCCTGGCAAAATCGGGTGTTTTGAAACGAAGCTGACCCCATCCCTGGTTTGCTGGATCTGGGACGGTTTCTCTCCTTCTTCATGCTCATGGCCGTCCGCCATTCCCTTTGCGCGAATGAACTGCGGCAGCAGGCTGGATATCAAAGAGATAGAACCCGCGAGGATAAAAACGGCGGTAAGGTCCGCGGTGACGGCGACGAAGGCAAAAATCAGGGGGCCTGCGATAGCTGCTGCATTGCTCGACGCGGTATCAGTTGAAGCTGCCAGCATTAGCTCACGTTCCGGGATAATGATGGGTACCAGCGCAGATCTCGCAGGACTGGCGAGCATGTGTGTGGCTGCGGTAATGGCGATGCCTGTGTAGACCAGAATGGGCGTTAACATGTCTTGCCAGTTAAGAAAGCCTAATGTGAGCAGCGCTATAGAGGTGGCTGCGTGGGCAAGGCTCATGAGTCGTTTTCGATCGACGCGATCTGCAAGGGTGCCTGCCCACAGCGTTACTGGCACCTGGACGACAAGTTGTACCACGCCAATTAAACCGACCAGATAGGCCGAACCTGTTTCGTCTAGCAACCACTGGGCTGTTCCCAGAATTCTCATCCAGACCACGATGGAGCTCGCGATCAATGTGACCCAAAGGAAACGGTAGTCGCGGTAAAGGAAGGCACCCCACGGCCTGGTGCCAGATGAATGGGGTGAAGGGTTCCGGTCGCGAGTGTTCATCTAGTATTGGCCCGTAGTTGTTGCCAGGCGTTCTTACTCGACTTGCATGGCGCGACTGGAGAAAAATTCCAGAATAGAGCCATCTGCCATCGTTGCCAGATAGAGCTTACCTTCATTCAAGGTAAAGGACCTCGTGTCGTTGAGATCCGATATGAACTGGTCGTGAAGTGACCCTGGTATGCACATTGCCCTGGTTGTAATGAGTTGAGTGATGTTGAGCTGGTCCGCTGTTTCGCTGGCCCAGTTGCCACGACCTCTATTGCAATCAGCGCGAATAGCGACGCTACCATCTTTATGGAACTCCAGCGTGTATAAACCGGGAGCGCGTGGCAGGTCCGTTGAATCATCCATTGATTGAATTTTCGCCAGTTTCCAAAGTACGCCGGTGAGTGCCGGCTTCTCTTTAGTGGTGTCGGATCTTTGTGTTGCGCTGAATGCCATTAGCAATAAGCACAGGGTAATAGTAACTAGTGAGCGCATCTTGAATTCGTGTTGGGTCAGTCAGGATACCAGTTCATTTTCTGCAACGGATTAGGCGCCGTGGTGTGATTAATCTGTTTGTTGGCGGATTTGGATGGCTGGAATCAGGAAAAGCGGGGCACTGAAGTGAAATAGCCTCAGTGCCCCTGCAGGCTATTCGGCCACTAATTTTTTAGCTTGTTCCATCTTCATTCTTGCATCTTCATCTGATTCCATCGTTGCTTTCTCAAGTTCGGCGACTACACTTTTGGCATCATCAATTGTGCTGCCCATCATTTTAACCGTATCTGCCATGGTGGCATCGCCTGCATCCATTACTTCATCCATTACTTCAGCCAATTCTTCATCCATTGCTGCAGACATCGTTTCACCGCTGGTTTCTATTGCGCTGCTGGTGTCTTCTGCTGCATTTTCCGTTGCATTGTCTTTTTCGCAGGCAGTCAGCACGAGAACGGCTGCCAATACCAATAAATATTTCATAATCGCTCTTCTTTTCGGGTGGGTGTGGCATTGTACCCTACTTGTTTCTTATGTGCGGTGCACGCTCGGACGTGATGTGTGAGCCGCGCTGAAGCAGCAGGAGGGTTGCCCGGGCCAACATGGTCCGGGGTATTTTGAGCAGGCTTATAGAAGATCCCGGCTTCAATCCCTGGGTATCCAGGTCGGTGTTGGGCTAATTTGAGGGGCCCAGGGAGAAATCCCAGCAATAGGTTGCGGAAGTGAGCAGGTATCTGGGTTTAGCACTGGGGCTCCATGAATCGTCTCCACCGACACCCATATGAAACCCGTCTATATGGATGAACAGTCCGTCCTCCGGAATTAATTCGTGCTCGTGCTGTGCGCCCATCAATTGTTTCACGCTGTATTGGCTTACACCGAGTGAAAACTCCCCCTCTATCAGGATGCGGCCAATTCGCGCTTTGCTGACGTCGCACCTGAGGCCGTTTTCCGAGGGGAATATATAGGGGGTGTGCATATCTGGGGTCGATTGAGTCCATTGGCCGAAAACTGCACTGTGTTTCCTGTCAGGATAATTTTCATGCGGCCCGCGGCCAAACCAGGATACCTGACCAGGGTCTTGTGACAGGCGAAGCGCAGCGCCTACTCTTGGGAGAGGTGGTGCAGATTCGCTGACTTCAATACGGATAGTGATCGCAACCGTCCCGTCCGCGCTAAACACATAATGCCAGGTAGAACTCACCATCAACCGGTTGTTGTCAAAGTAGCCGTGTCGGGCGGTGAGACGCTTGCGGGACTCGTCCAATGAGATGTCCAGACAACGATGCTCCCAATCGAATAACCCTGCTGCCTGCCACTTCGACAACCAGGAATCGGGAGAGGGATGATCAACCTGGCTGCTGCATATATCGTTGTCGAGAGGTGCCCTCGCGAAGCTGTCACTCATTGGTGATTGAAGCTGCTCCGTTCCTTCGAGTGACCAGTTGGTTAGCTGGCCGCTATTTTTGTTTATAGCGAAGGTCGAAGGGCCACATCGCACAAGGTACTCACCTGGTTCATTGTAAATCTCTGCAGTTGTTGTTTCTTTTTCGGCTCCTTCCCTGAAGTTCTTTTCTGAAAGTTCTTTGACTACAAACTGCTGGCGCGCGATCTCGTGGCTTTTACCGGCGAAATGACTGTCCACATTTTGCTGAACCCATACGTCCAGGTAAATAGTGTTTGGATTGTCACAGGCTGGCTCGCACAGAGTGAGTTGAACTGAAGCACCTGCATCCAGCGCCAGGTTGGTATCTCCGGCGGCAAGTGTTGAATCCCCCGCCCACAATCGCCAGTATAGTTGTTCATTGTCCGTGGTCCGGAAAAGATGCTCACTCGTGATCGAAAGGATGAGGACCGGTTCACCCGAAATTGAAAACTGGAAGGGTTGTTGCATTCGCTTTGCTTCAAGCAAAGCTGGATGAATAGACCTGTCAGGAAAAACCAGGCCATTAATACAGAACTGGCGATCGTTGATCTTGTCGCCAAAATCTCCGCCGTACGCCCAGAACATCTTCCCATCTTCAGTTCTCGATTCCAGGCCCTGGTCTACCCAGTCCCAGATAAAGCCGCCCTGTAGTCGCGGATAAGCCCGGAACGCATCCCAGTAGTCACTGAAATTACCCAGGCTGTTGCCCATCGCATGCGCGTACTCGCAAAGTATGATTGGCCGGTCTTCATTTGGTTGTTTCGACCACTTTATGATGCCGAACTTGGGATGCTCGAATGGAGCTTCCATATCGCTATCGGTTCGCGCGTACATCGGGCAGATAATGTCGGTCGCATCAGTGTCCGATCCGCCACCCTCATATTGTACTGGCCGTGGTACATGGCGTCGTGATTTCGGCCATAACCGGATTCATTCCCCAGAGACCAGATGATGATGCATGGGTGATTGAAGTCGCGATTGACCATGCGCGTGACCCTTTCCAGGAATGCGCCTGCCCACGCAGGGTCATCTGACAGGCGATTCATTGGGCTGAGGCCGTGGGTTTCGATATTGGCTTCGTCAACAACGTACAGGCCAAGCCTGTCACATAAATCGTAAAAGCCCGGTTGATGCGGGTAGTGGGAACAACGAACAGCGTTGAAGTTATGCTGCTTCATGAGGCGCAGATCCCTTTCGACCAGTTCGAGACTTTCCGTGTGACCCGCTGCTGGATCATGCTCATGCTTGTTCACGCCACGGATCAAGAGTGGTTTCCCATTAAGGCAGAGTTGTCCTCCAGTGATTTCGATTTTTCTGAAACCAATATAGTAGGCCTCGATCTCGAGGGGAGTGCCGTCCTGATCCAGCAACGACACCAGAACCCGATATAAATTGGGTGCCTCTGCACTCCAGTGGTCAGGTGATGGTACGTCGAGTACGGTGTCCAGTCGGTCCCGGTAGCGACCCATTTCATCTATCAGGGCCGTGCCCAGGCCTTTCGTTATCTCCTTAATCAATTCGTTGGATGAATTGAATATTTTGACCTGGATCTCGCACCCTCTTGCGTTCTGTGTAATGACTTTCGTTGCCAGTAATCCATGCTCGTTGCTATCGTCCAGTGTGGCGCTCAGCTTTACGTCAATTATTCTCTGCCTGGGTTTCCGAAGCAGCCTGACCGATCGAAATATTCCTGAAAGATTCCACATGTCCTGGTCTTCAAGGTAACTGCCATCACACAGACGGAGTACCATGACCGCAATAGTGTTTTCCCCTGACTGAAGATAAGTAGACAGGTCAAATTCAGCTGCGAGTCTGCTGTCCTGTGAATATCCGACAAACTGGTTGTTACACCAGAGATAAAAAGCGCTATCAACACCATCGAAGCAGATGCGAGTTTGTTCGTCCGGGGGGCGGTGACCAGGTAAATCAAAGCTCGTCAGGTAGCAGCCTGTTGGATTGGCTTCGGGGACGCGGGGAGGGTCCACCGGGAATGGATATTTGACGTTGGTGTAGATCGGTTTGTCGAATCCCTGCGTCTGCCAGTTGCCCGGAACCTGGATGTCTTTAGCGCCATCAAGTTGAGCTGGCCAGGAGTCCGGGATCACCTGGGGGCTATCGAACAATTTGAAACGCCAGGTACCATCCAGGGTCTGCTCGCTGGTACTTTCCCTGTTTTCCAGTGCCGATTGCTCATCT
>LWDU01035202.1_pt2 | contig 36537 bp, 35 predicted proteins | sample 727161 | NCBI WGS metagenome assembly LWDU01 (sample SAMN04566230, study PRJNA314399) | hydrothermal vent metagenome | isolation source: deep sea hydrothermal plume seawater | place: Mexico: Gulf of California, Guaymas Basin | collected 2004-07-11 | reverse complement strand
CAAGTCACCTTGGATGGCGGTCAAAGCAACTTTAGCTTTGAACTCTGGTTTGTTCTTCTCTTTCTTCTCATTTGTTCCTCTCTTCAGCAACATTGCTGATCATGGAGGAAAACACTTACATTCGTCCAGCTATTGTCCAATCAATGGGGTCCAGTTCTTACTTTCCATCAGATAAGTTCTTATTCTTATCGACACCATTAGGAGTCGATTGTAAACTCTCGACAAATAACAGGATATTAGTTCATGGTGGCAAACCCAATCCAACTCAGCGGGCTTGCAAGAAGGTTGGTAGAGGACAGCCTGCTTGATGAGAACGCAGCTCGCAACGCTTCAGAAGAAGCCGCGAAAAACCGCATACCTTTCGTTTCCCACCTGGTTCAGAAAAACCTGGTTAGCGCGAAAGATATCGCCGGTTCTGCCGCTGAAGAATTCGGTACGCCATTTTTGGATCTCTCTGCCCTTGATCAGGAATCCGTACCCCGGACGCTGATCGAAGACAAGCTGGTTCGGGCAAACCACGCCATCCCCATATTCCATCGAGGCAACCGGCTGTTTATTGCAGTTTCAGACCCAACCAACAGGAAAGGTCTTGAAGATGTCAGTTTCCAGACAGGTATCGCAACGGAAGAAATTCTCGTCGAGGAAGATAAGCTCACTGCTTTTATTGAGGTTTACTTTGAGTCACAAGAGGGTGGCGGACTGGGTGATCTGGGTGACGACGATGTTGACCTGGATCTTGAAGCCGTCGACGAAAGCCGCGAGCCGGAAGAAGATTCCAGCGCGCCTGCCGACGACACCCCCGTCGTCAGATTCATCAACAAAATGTTAATGGATGCCATAAAGGGTGGTTCATCGGATTTACACTTTGAACCGTTTGAAAAGTCATACCGGGTTCGCTTTCGTACTGACGGGGTGCTGCATGAAGTCGCACGGCCACCCGTTAACCTCGCGCCCAGAATTTCAGCCCGTCTTAAAGTCATGTCGGCAATGGACATCTCCGAACGACGTGTACCACAGGATGGTCGGATCAAACTTAAGATTTCAAAATCAAAATCAATCGACTTCCGGGTGAATACCTTACCGGTATTGTTCGGCGAAAAGCTCGTACTACGAATCCTGGACGCCAGTAGTGCAAAAATGGGTATTGACGCGCTGGGATACGAGGACGACCAGAAAGAGCTTTATATGGAAGCCTTGATGAAGCCGCAAGGTATGTTTCTGGTGACCGGGCCCACAGGTAGTGGCAAGACAGTCTCGTTGTACACGGGTATCAACATTCTCAATACGCCGGAGCTGAATATTTCAACAGCGGAAGATCCTGTCGAAATTAACCTCGACGGTGTTAACCAGTGTAATGTCAATCACAAAGTCGGATTGGATTTTGGCGAGGCGCTTCGATCATTCCTGCGTCAGGACCCGGACATTGTCATGGTGGGGGAGATTCGGGACCTTGAAACTGCTGAAATCGCAATCAAGGCGGCCCAAACCGGCCACATGGTGATGTCTACCTTACACACCAACAGCGCACCTGAAACCCTGACCCGTCTGCGAAACATGGGTGTGGCTGCATTTAATCTGGCAACCTCTGTTAACCTGATCGTTGCCCAACGTCTCGCACGCCGCCTATGCAGTTGTAAAGAAATATTAGATGTCCCCAGGAGCGCCTTGCTCGAGAAGGGTTTCTCCGAGGCCGATCTTGATGAGGGGTTTGATGTATTTGGCCCGAGGGGCTGCGACAAGTGTTCCGGTGGCTACAAAGGTCGCGTGGGAATTTACGAAGTGATGAAAATAACACCGGAAATATCAAAGATGATTATGGAAGACGGCAATGCACTACAGATTGCCGAAATCTCTCAACGGCAGGGTTTTAAGACCATTCACCAATCAGCGATGATAAAGGTGAAAAATGGCCTGACCAGCCTGGACGAAGTTGAACGGGTCACCAGCGGGCACTAACTAAGGTAAATCATGGCAGCTGCAAATAGTATATTCGCCTGGGAAGGCACCGATAGATCGGGTAAAAAAACCAAGGGTGAAATCACCAGCAAAAGCGCGACGGTGGCAAAAACCGAACTGCGCAAGCAGGGGATCAACCCAACCAGGGTAAAAAAGAAAAGTGCTGGCCTGTCAAGCCTGCTCGGTATGGGGGCAAAAGTTAGCCCCGCCGACATCGCTCTTTTTACCCGCCAGCTGGCAACCATGATGAAAGCCGGGGTGCCACTGGTTCAGTCATTCGAGATTGTCGCGGACGGTGTCGACAATGTCGCGATGAAATCCCTGATCCTGAAGATTCGGGATGATGTATCTTCAGGTAATTCCTTTGCATCGGCCATTGCAGCGCAAGGCGAGCATTTTGATGAACTTTTCTGCAACCTTGTCGATGCCGGTGAACAATCAGGTGCACTCGAAACCATGCTGGGCAGGCTCGCTGACTATAAGGAAAAAACAGAGGCGACCAAGGCAAAAATCAAGAGCGCGATGAACTATCCTATCGCCGTACTGGTTGTTGCAGGGGTGGTTTCCGGACTCCTGCTGGTTAAGGTTGTACCTCAATTTGAAGAGATTTTCGCCGGTTTTGGTGCCGAGTTACCTGAATTTACCCAGATGGTCGTAGATATGTCGCGATTTATGACCGAATGGTGGTTCATATTTGTCGCCGGTATTGCTGGCTCTCTGTTCGCCTACAAGGAGATCCACAAACGTTCCAAGGCTGTTCGCGATGGACAGGAACGCCTGATGCTGAAGCTACCCGTGCTGGGTGATATTCTGGATAAATCCTGTATTGCAAGATTCGCCCGTACCTTGTCGACAACATTCGCTGCGGGTGTCCCCCTGGTTGATGCACTCGAATCAGTTTCCGGCGCTGCCGGTAACATTATTTACTATGACGCCATCCAAAAAGTAAAGGAAGATGTCTCGAGTGGTATCCAGCTTAACTATTCGATGAAACAGACCGAAGTTTTCCCCAATATGCTCATTCAGATGGTTTCTATTGGAGAAGAGTCCGGTGCATTGGACAGTATGCTGGACAAAGCTGCCTCCTACTACGAAGAACAGGTGGACAACGCCGTTGATGGCCTGACGAGTCTGATGGAACCCGTGATCATGTCGTTCCTGGGTGTCGTCATTGGTGGTTTGATTATCGCCATGTATCTGCCTATCTTCTCGATGGGTGATGCAATTAGTGGTGGCTAAAAACTACACCCCCCTACATCGTTTGCTCAGCAGGTTTTTTAGTGATCTATCTCGCCTTACTTGAGGCAGAACTCCCGCTATTATTGTATTCAATTTGCTTCATATTCGGCTTGTTGATTGGTAGTTTCCTCAATGTCGTTATCTATCGTCTGCCGATCATGATGCAACGTGAGTGGGAGTCGCAAGCTAATGAGATCCTCTCGGAGACACCCGACGTCCCCTGGGGTGATTCTGGCGATTCTGCCGCTGATGCTCCTGATAAAGAGAAGCATCAAGCAGAGCCTTTTAATCTTGTTCTGCCAAATTCCCGCTGCCCTCATTGCGGGCATAAAATAAAACCCTGGGAAAACATCCCATTGTTGAGTTTCCTCTTCCTCAAGGGCCAGTGTGCAGAATGTGATGCCGAGATATCTATCCGCTACCCCATCGTTGAGTTGGCGACAGGCATACTCACCGTGATTGTTATCTGGCAATTGGGTGCAAACATGACAGGGTTGATGGCGTCTGTATTCACCTGGGCACTGATCTGCCTGGCATTAATCGACTTTGACCACACGCTGCTGCCGGACGATATTACCCTGCCGATGCTCTGGCTGGGACTGATCTGTAACTACTTTGGGCTCGTCAGCGATTTTTCCAGCGCATTTTGGGGGGCTGTTGCGGGTTATGTTTCACTCTGGACCGTGTTCCAGGTGTTCAGACTGGTGACGGGCAGAGAAGGTATGGGGTATGGTGATTTCAAGATGCTGGCAATGCTCGGTGCCTGGCTGGGATGGCAGCAGCTGCCGTTGATCATCATTCTGTCTTCCCTGGCTGGTGCCGTCATAGGTGGGTTACTTATCGCAACCGGCCGGGATAAAAGCCACCCTATTCCCTACGGTCCGTTTCTGGCCATTGCCGGTTGGGTATCTCTCATCTGGGGGTCGCTGATTACTGACACCTACCTGAAATTTGCGGCATTTTAGATGGTATTCGTCGTCGGTTTAACCGGTGGAATCGGATGCGGTAAAACAGCCGTCTCGGATCGTTTTGGCGACTTGGGTATCACCATAGCTGATGCGGATGTTGCCGCCCGCCTGGTCGTCGAGCCAGGGACAGCGGCGCTTGAACAGATCAGGGAGCATTTTGGTGACTCGATACTGACGGCCAATGGCGAATTGGACCGAGCTGCGCTGAGGTCTATTGTCTTCTTAAATGCCAAAGAACGAAATTGGCTTGAATCCGTGACCATACCTGCAATACTGGCATATCTGAGACAAACCCTGGACAACGCATCTTCTGCCTATGCGATTCTGATGCTATCCAGTGGCAAAGGGCAGTCTCCGTGGATAGACCGTAACCTTGTTATCGATGTTACCCCTGAGATTCAGATCAAACGAGTGATGAGCCGGGACAGCAATTCCCGGGAACAGATTGAATCGATTATGAAGACACAACCGACTCGAGAAGAGCGACTGGCATACGCCGATGACATCATTGCTAACAACGAGCATATTGAAGCCCTGGATGAAGCCATAGCAACCTTGCATCAGCGCTATCTGCGACTGGCGGGACTTAAGGGAAACTAGTGTCCGAACTAACAGTAAAATGCCCGGAATGCGACAAACAGGTTCCCTGGAATGCAAACAGCCCGTTCAGGCCCTTCTGCAGCGAACGCTGCAGGCTGATTGATCTGGGTGAATGGGCAGACGGTAAGCGTGTGATCCCGGCGGATGCTGAGAACGACGACGTGACCGCAGCAGATTTAGACCGGGACTAGTAACCTAAGTCCGATACTCCGCATTAATCCGAACATACTCATGGGATAAATCGCTGGTCCAGACTGTTTCCTCAAATTCACCAGCGTTGATATCAATCACAATTTCGATTTCTTCCCTGGCCATGACTTCCGCGCCCGCTGCTTCTGCATACGCCGGATACTTGCGCCCCTGTTGCATCAGTTGAACGTCGCCCAGGTACACATCGATCTTGTTAACATCGATGTCTACGGCTGCTTTCCCAATGGCCATAACAATCCGGCCCCAGTTCGCATCGCTGGCGTAGAGTGCTGTTTTTATCAATGGTGAGTTGGCAATGGAATAGGCGATGGCCAGGCACTCTTTGCTGTTTTTACCGCCCCGTACATTGACAGCAACAAACTTGGTGGCGCCTTCTGCATCCCTGATAACCGCATGGGACAATTCACGGCACAATTCGATCAGGACTTCGCGAAAATCCGAGCGACCTGACTCGCTCACATCAATGTCTACACCAGACAAACCTGTTGCAGTCAACATACACGAATCGTTGGTCGAGGTATCGCTGTCTACCGTAATCCTGTTGAAGGAATGTTCCATGGCTCCTGAGAGTAGTGTCTGCAGGGTTCCAGTTCCGCACTTCACGTCAGTGGCGATGTAACACAACATCGTTGCCATGTTGGGTTGAATCATACCGGAGCCTTTGACAATACCGGTTATGGTAACTTCAACATCGTCGATCAACACCTGTTTCGAACAGATTTTTGGCTGGGTATCCGTGGTCATAATACCCCTGGCCGCCTCCAGCCAGTTGCTCCCGGAAAGCCGGTTGAGCAAGTCATCCAATGCATCCGTGATGTTGTTAACTGGTAAGCGTTCACCGATAACACCGGTTGAAAAAGGCAGAATCGTTTCCGGGCGGACACCGGTTAACTGGGACAACGACTGGCAACAGGCGATTGCGTCACCAATCCCCTCTTCACCCGTTGCCGCATTGGCATTACCGCTATTAACCAAAAAGTACTTAGGTGACGATACGGATAAGTGGCGTTTATCAACTTCAACCGGCGCGGCCGCGAACAGACTCTGGGTAAAGACACCCGCCGTCGTACTGCCATCAGAAAATTCAAACAGCACCAGGTCATCCGTTTTGTCGCCCTTAATCCCACACGCCAGTGACGCAAGTCGAACACCAGGTACAACATTGAAACTGGTCGTGAAATTTCCAATAGCCAAGGTCTACCCCAACTTCCCATGGCAGGCTTTATATTTCTTCCCTGAACCACAGGGACACGGTTCATTGCGTCCTACCTTCTTATCCTGGCGCACAAACGGGACCTTATCCGGTGCTGATGCCTGTGGCGCTTCTTCGATCGCACTGGCGCTTGCTTTTTGGAACTGGAACTTACTCTGCGCCCCCTTCTCCCGGCGTTTTTGCTCGATTGCCTGCATATCATCGGATGGCTGAAACTGAACCCTGGCGAGAAATTTGATCACTTCAAATTTTACATTTTCCAATAGCTCTTCAAATAACTCGAAAGCTTCGCGTTTGTATTCCTGCTTGGGCTGTTTTTGAGCGTATGCACGCAGATGGATACCTTGCCGCAGATGGTCCATGGATGCCAGGTGCTCTTTCCATAGTGAGTCAAGAATCTGCAGCATAATCTGCTTTTCAAATACCTTGATTCCGTCGCCAACCTGAACAGCCTTGGCAGCATACTCAGCCCGGATCTGGACAACAATCTTTTGCCTGAGGGTCTCTTCATGTAACTGATCATCTTCGTCAAGCCACTTCTTGACGGGGACAGTGGAGCTGAATTCGGTGTGCAGTGACTGCTCCAAAGCCGGGATGTCCCACTGCTCCTCCAGGCTCTGGGGCGGGATTGAGGTGTTGATAATCTGGTTAATCACATCGTCCCAGAGTACTTCGATAGTCTCGGAGACATTGTCCGCTTCCATTAAATCCGTTCTTTGACCATAAATCATCTGTCGCTGGTCATTGGCAACATCATCATACTCAAGCAGTTGCTTACGAATATCAAAGTTTCTACCTTCGACATTACGCTGGGCTTTTTCTATGGCGTTGTTCAACATTTTATGTTCGATCGCTTCGCCTCTTTCCATACCCAGAGATTGCATGATGCCCTTGACCCGTGGGGAAGCAAAAATCCTCATCAGGTTGTCATCCATGGAAAGGAAAAATCTCGATACACCAGGATCACCCTGTCGTCCTGAACGACCCCGCAATTGATTGTCAATACGTCGGCTCTCATGACGCTCGGTACCGATGACATGTAATCCGCCACCCTCCAATACCCTGGCATGGTCCTTTTCCCACTGGTCCTTGATTTTCTTGATCTGCACCTCATCGGGATTTTTTAGCCGGGCCACTTCCGATTCCCAGTTGCCACCGAGAATAATATCGGTACCCCTGCCTGCCATATTGGTTGCAATAGTGACACGGCCCGGGCTCCCGGCCTGGGCGATGATCTCTGCCTCCTTTTCATGAAATTTCGCATTAAGCACGCTGTGCTTGATTTTCTTTTTCGTTAACAGCTTCGAAATAACTTCCGAGGATTCAACTGATGCGGTGCCGACCAGTACTGGCGCATCTTTCGATTTTGCTTCATTGATCTCATCAACAATGGCTTCGAATTTCTCTTCCATCGTCAGGAACATCAGATCGTTTTGATCATCCCGGATCATGGGCAGGTTGGTAGGTATGACGACCACATCCAGTCCATAAATCTGTATGAACTCCGGCGCTTCAGTGTCTGCCGTGCCCGTCATACCGGACAATTTGTGATACAAACGAAAGTAATTCTGGAAGGTTGTTGATGCCAGGGTCTGGCTTTCATTGGTGATGGCCACATTTTCTTTGGCTTCGATAGCCTGGTGAATGCCGCCAGACCATCGTCTGCCCGGCATGGTCCTGCCGGTGTGTTCGTCAACGATGACAATTTCATTGTCCTGAACAATGTACTCCACATCATTGAGGAAAAGATGATGTGCTTTCAACGCAGCATGAACATGATGCAGCAAAGACAAATTGCTGGTGCCGTACAATGAATCGCCAGGTTGTAGCAGATTTTTACTCACCAGCAGGTCTTCGACTTTTTGATGACCTGATTCCGTCAGCTCGACGTCACGCTGTTTTTCATCGACATAGAAGTCACCGGGAGGTTCAATTTCGTTAGCGACATCTTCCGGCGTCTTCTCCTGGCGACTCAGTTTCGGTATCAGTTGGTTAACAGCGCGATAAATTTCCGAGGTATTCTCTACACCGCCTGAAATAATCAAGGGCGTACGCGCTTCATCGATCAGGATCGAATCGACTTCGTCGACGATAGCGAAGTTGAGGGGACGTTGTACCTTCTCTTCAAGACTGAATGCCATATTGTCGCGCAGATAGTCAAACCCCACTTCATTATTGGTCGCATAGGTAACATCGCAATTATAAGCACGAAGTTTGTCTTCCGGATCCTGGTTGGAAAATACCACGCCGGTCGTCATTCCCAGTGCTTCGAACACGGGACCCATCCACTGTGCACCCCACTTGGCCAGATAGTCGTTTACCGTGACAAGATGAACACCATGCCCTGAAATTGCATTCAGGTAGAGTGGCAAGGTAGCGACGAAGGTCTTGCCCTCGCCGGTTCTCATCTCGGCGATACGACCTTCGTGCAGGGTAATACCACCGATCATCTGCACATCAAACAAACGCATGCCAAGTGCCCGCCTACCAGCTTCTCTTACCGCTGAGAATGCTTCCGGAAGTATTGCTTCGAGGGTTTCCCCATCCTCAATGCGAAGCCTGAACTCCTCGCGCCTGACTTTGAGTTGTGCGTCATCTAACTGTTTGAATTCTGGCTCAAGGACGTTAATACTGTCGACAATCTTTGCCATTCGCTTGAGTTCGCGATCATTCTTGGAGCCGAACACACGGCTTAAAACCTGCAATACCATCGTGGAATGTCTCTATTTTAAATGGTGATGGGGAAATAGAAGTGGCGGACATGGAACGCCCGCATTTAGCAGGTTAAATCAGCGACTGGCTCGATGGATGTAGGAGGCGGGATCGACAACTTTGCCGTTTTTGAATACTTCGAAATGAACATGTGGGCCGGTGGATCGACCACTGCTGCCCATTAATCCGATGACCTGGCCTTTTTTGACAATGTCCCCGACCTTCACCAGCAACTTCTTGTGATGGCCATAACGGGTGGAACGACCGCCGCCATGATTGACTTCAATCATTTTACCGTAACCATTTCGGGGGCTGGCATAGACAACAACGCCTGCAGCAACGGTAACCACGTCTGCCCCCTCCTTACCCGCAAAATCGACCCCATTATGCCATGCACGACGACCGGTGATAGGGTCATTTCTCATACCAAACCGGGACGACATCCATCCTTTTAAGACAGGTCGACCCGCCAGAAACACATCATTTTGAATTTTACGATCAACGACCAGAGATTCCAGGATTGCCAGTTGCAATTCCCGGTTTTCGATATCATCGGCGAGCCTTTTTAGTTGTTGCATGTAGTTAAACGGGGTGATATTGGCACCGGAGTCCACGACCGGACCACCCATGGCCGGTGACTGGGAAAAGTCAAACTCACCTTCGCCCAGATTTGCGACGTTTGTCAGGCGTTCACCCAACGCATCAAGACGAACGATTCTCGCTTGTAGTTTTGCCAGTCTCAGGGCCGACGCGTCGAGACTTTCCTGGGCGCTGCGACTTGCAACCTTTATCTCCCGGTGCTGATCTTTCAGCACTTCACGCCATCTGCCAAACATCGCGCCGGTTTGTGCAGCTTCACCGATACCGTGTAAATAGGAGATATAACCAACCGCCGCGGGGACGCCAAGCAACCCGGCAATTGCGAGTCCTAACAGGAGTCCGTTTGCGTTAAAAGAACGCGACTTCCCAGAATGATTATCAACTATGATGAACTTCATAATTTCAGGTATTATTAACCTTGTCTGTTCTTGTAATGCTAAACACGTGCCTAAGATACACTCTTACATAAAAAGCCCCGACCAACTGCTGCAGCAGTCTCGAGGCAGTCTCAAAGCTATTTTCAATCACTCTCTGGTACTCCTGGCCATCGAAACCGTTGTCCGCAAGGTCCTCGATTGCAATGAACACGACTCAGTACAGGTGGCCTCTTACAACAAGGGATCACTCCACCTGATCACACATTCAGCCGCCTTGGCGACTCGTATCAAATATAGCCAAAGGGCCATGATCGCTGCACTTAAACACCTGAAAAAACCTTTCCACATCAAAACCGTTAAAGTTTCTGTCAAGCCAGAATTACACAAAGCGCCACAAACCACCCGTTCTGCACTTGCTCTCTCTGCCGAGAATGCAAAATATATAGCCAACGCTGCTAAATATATCGAAGATGATGCATTACGCAAAGCGCTAATTAAGCTGTCAGACCAAACTGCCTCGTCGGATTAGACACTTTTCTCTGTACTAATCGGCCAAAATCGGATACGCGTATGCGCTGGGAACCTTATCCGGATCCTCAAACGTCACAATTTCCCATGCCTGCGGATTCGCGAGCAACTCCAGTCGGAGTGCATGATTAGCGGCATGACCAGACTTATAGCCAACAAACTCCCCAATAATGCTGTGCCCCAGCATGTACAAATCGCCAATAACATCCAGTATTTTGTGCCTGACGAACTCATCCGTATGCCTCAACCCATCATCGTTCAGGACCCTGTAGTCATCGACCACCACTGCGTTGTCGAGGCTGCCCCCTTGCGCCAGGTTCCTTTCGCGTAGATTTTCGAAATCCTGAATCATCCCAAACGTCCGGGCCCGGCTGACCTCTTTTACGAACGAAGTTGTTGAAAAGTTAATGCAGGCTTTTTGTTCCTTAATCACAGGATGGTCGTAAACGATGGTATGACTGACTCTAAACCCGTCAAACGGTTGTATTGTTGCAGACTGGTCATGCCATCCCTGGTCCGGTGAACCCGATACACTCACTTTATCCAGAATTCTGATGAATTTTTTTAATGCACTCTGCTCCTCTACGCCCGCGGACTGAATCAGGAATACAAATGTTGCAGCACTCCCATCCATAATCGGCATTTCAGGACCGTTGACCTCTACATAGGCATTATCAACACCGAGACCAGAAAATGTCGCCATCAGATGCTCTACTGTTGAGATTCTCTGGCCATCGAGGGAAATTGTGGTCGCCAGTGTTGTGTCGCCCACATACTCCGTCAGTGCGGGAATCTCGACGACGGGCTCAGTGTCCATTCGAATAAACACGATACCGGTGTCAATGGGGGCGGGTCTGAGGGTGAGGTAAACCTTTTTGCCGGTGTGCAAGCCAATTCCAGTAGCTCGTATGACATTCTTTAGCGTTTTTTGATTAATCATTATTCTTCTTTTTATTCAGTTCTTCTTTTTCAGTCGTGCAATCACATCCGGGTACAGCCCTTTGTTGAAGAGATGAACGGCGCGAATAGTATCAGGCTCGACCCGCAAAACTCAATTACTTAAGACAACAAGGCTGCTAATTAGTTGCATTAAAAACTCATCTAATCTGCCTGGCGCCTCAAAAAAGCAGGAATATCAAGTAAATCCATATCCCTGGTGGAAATGTCTACCCCTTCCGCCTCGCGACCTGCATTTCTCAGGACGGTTGGTTTGTCGAAATCGCCATAATCCAGGGCACCGTCACCGGCTATTTTTCGCTTCGTGTTGTCAACTACAGTTCGAGGCTTCTCAAGCTCCTGATTACCGAGACCCGTGGCGACTACGGTCACACGTATCTCGTCTTCCATGCCGGAATCTATCACCGTACCAACAACTATCGTGGCATTTTCCGACGCAAATTCCTCAATGGTGGCACCAACGGCAGAAAACTCCCCCAGGGATATGTCCAGACCAGCAGCAATATTAACGAGAATACCCCGCGCTCCGTTAAAATCGATATCATCAAGCAACGGACTTCTAATGGCTGCTTCTGCGGCCTGGCGCGCACGGTTTTCACCCGTGGCGCTACCGGAGCCCATCATTGCCAGCCCCATTTCGGACATCACGGTTTTTACATCCGCGAAATCCACGTTGATCATCCCCGGGCGGATAATCAGATCAGCTATCCCCTGGACAGCGCCGGACAGCACATCGTCGACGGTTCCAAAGGCTTCCAGCAACGGTCTGTCCTCATCCATGATTGTCAGCAGCTTCTCATTCGGAATCGTAATCAGGGAATCGACGTGTTGGGACAATTCCCTGATCCCCTCTTCTGCCAGAGTCATGCGTTTTTTACCTTCGAATACGAAGGGTTTGGTCACCACGGCGACAGTGAGTATTCCCAGACCCCTGGCAATTTCGGCAACTATAGGCGCAGCCCCCGTCCCGGTACCACCACCCATTCCGGCAGTGATAAAGATCATGTCAGCACCCGTGAGGGCTTCGGCAATGCGATCCCTGTCCTCGAGCGCTGCTTCCTTTCCCATGACTGGATTGGCACCAGCGCCCAGTCCCTTGGTAATGGTCTTGCCCAATTGCAGCAAAGTTTTGGCAGATAAGCTATGTAAAGCCTGGGCATCCGTATTAGCGCAAATGAAATCGACCCCTTCAATGTTCTGGATCACCATATGCTCCACAGCGTTACCACCGCCTCCTCCAACACCAACCACCTTGATGACCGCATGTTGTGGTGCGCTTTCAACTAATTCAAACATAATCAACCTCCTCAGGTTTGATCGATTTTTTAATAATTTCCCAGGAACCAGTTTTTTACCTTGCCAACCATACCGGTCATCATGGCGGGTGGTGGCATGGCCACTCCCTCATGCTGTTGTTTTGCCCCGTAGAGAAGTAAACCAACTGCGGTCGAATAAATCGGGTTACGAACAATATCCGTCAGGCCCGTCACCCCTTGCGGGTTACCAATGCTTACCGGCATATTGAATATTTCTTCCGCCAGCTCGACCACACCTTCCATCTTGGAAGTGCCTCCCGTCAGCACAATACCCGCTGCGATCAAATCTTCGAATCCGCTCCGGCGCAGCTCTGCCAGGATCAATGTGAACAACTCGTCGTACCTCGGTTCCACGACTTCAGCCAGGGCCTGTCTCGATAGATCCCGATCCTCACGATCACCCACACTGGGCACCTTGATCGTTTCGTTTTCCCCCGCCATGTTCGCCAGGGCACAGGCATACTTGATCTTGATTTCTTCTGCATTTGGTGTTGGTGTTCTCAATGCCATGGCAATATCGTTTGTCACCTGGTCTCCGGCGATGGGAATAACCGCCGTATGTCGTATCGCGCCTTCGGTGAATACGGCGATGTCCGAAGTACCGCCGCCGATGTCAACCAGACAAACCCCGAGTTCTTTCTCATCTTCAGTCAGAACCGCATAGCCGGAGGCCAGTTGTTCAAGAATGATGTCCTCGACATCCAATCCACATCTGCGGATGCATTTTTCGATATTCTGGGCAGCGTTAACGGCACAGGTAACAAGGTGTACTTTGGCTTCGAGCCTGACTCCGGACATCCCCAGCGGCTCTTTGACACCTTCTTGTGCATCGATAACGTATTCCTGGGGCAGGATATGAAGAATCTTCTGATCGGCGGGTATGGCGACGGCCTGTGTCGCATCGATTACCCGGTCAATATCCGGCCGGAATACTTCCCTGTCGCGAATTGCCACGATACCGTGCGAATTGAGGCTTCGAATATGATTCCCGGCAATACCCGCATAGACCGAGTGAATCTGACACCCTGCCATCAGCTCCGCCTCTTCGACAGCCCGTTGAATTGACTGAACCGTCGATTCGATATTGACGACGACCCCTTTCTTCAACCCCCTCGATTGATGACTGCCGATGCCAACAATCTCCACCCCACCTTCCGGGGAGACTTCTCCAACAATGCTAACGACTTTGGAGGTACCAATATCCAATCCCACAATCATTTGACTACTCGTTGAACCAGTCATAGTTTTAGCTCTCTCTGCGATTTAAAGGTTTTTGCCAAGTCGATTCCTTCCATGGACTTTTTCCAGCTAACCGCTACCCCGTTTGAATAACGGGTATCGATCTTTCGAATCTGATGTTGTCTTTCTGTCAGGTCAATATTTTCAGAAACAATCAACAATCTCTGGATCCTTTCCATAAGCTCTTCTTTACCGAGCATCACTTCGATTCCCGTATCATTGGTGAAACTCCAGGCGCCTCGTTCATCCAGGGTTAACACCTCGATAAAACTGCCTGTTTTCAACAATGCATTGTTCAGTTGCTGGTACTGCTGCATGACCTTTCTCTCACTGCCTGGCGGACCATACAATTGGGCGAGATGACGACCGCGTTGGTAAGACGACAGCTCAAAACCGGAGAAGAAGACTTGACCCGCGTCATTGATGAACGCGTCGTCATTCCACAGCGCAATTGCCTTTTGCGGAACGACCGAGATGAATACACTATCCGGCCATTTACGTTCAACCACAGCCCGGGAAACCCAGGAAATTGTCTCAACCTCCTGCCTTAAGCCAGCAATGGACGGATTGACCAGTTGCGTCGACGCCAGCTGCCGATAGACATCCCGGCGCTGTCCGTCGTTGATGCTGCCACCCACTGAAACGTAATTCACATCCAGGACCTGGTTGTTAACAACGTCAATGACGGCAATCAATGAAAAGAAACAAGCGATAACCGCGAACAGTTTGATGAATTTCATAGTGCCACCACCTTTGATCGCCAGTGCTGACGCAGCATTTGCGCAAGTTTACCTGTCTCACCGGCTCCCTGGGTGAGAACGAAATCATTTGCCGACACCATATTGTCAATAATGTCCGGCACGGATTCGATATCGTCAGCAAACTCGATAACCATATTGCTTGCCCGGTTGATCGATTTGTACAGATCTTCACCGGTAGCACCGACGATCGGGTCTTCACCGGCAGCGTAGACATCCAGTAGAATCAAACAGTCGACGCTGGATAAGACATCGACAAACTGATCGAACAACTCTAGCGTCCGACTGTACCGGTGGGGTTGATAAATCATGATGAGTCGCCTCCCAGGCCACCCCTCCCTGACCGCCTGAATGGTTGCCTTGACCTCACTGGGGTGGTGACCATAGTCATCCACCAACAGGTAATTCCCATCATCGTGTTCGAACTTGCCGTGAATTTCGAACCGACGTCCAACACCCTGAAAGCCTTGCAGACCTTTGATGATGTCCTCATCTGCGACACCTTCATCCGTCGCTATGGCAATCGCCGCGAGTGCATTAAGTACGTTGTGTTTACCCGGCATAGACAAGGTCACCTTCAAATTATCTTCGCCACCTCGATACACTGTAAAAACTGACTTACCTTCTATCTGTTCGATGTTTTCAGTGTAGATGTCAGCATCCCTGTCAAAACCATAAGTGATTACCGGTCTTTGAACCGAGGGTAAAATCGATTTAACAACCGGGTCATCCAGGCAGGCGACCAACAATCCATAAAAGGGGAGGTTGTGAATAAATTCCAGGAAGGCGGTTTTCAGCTTTTCAAAGCTACCCTCGTAAAAACTCAGGTGATCTTTGTCAACATTGGTTAATACCGCAACCATCGGCTGGAGATGCAGAAACGAGGCATCACTCTCATCTGCTTCTGCCACCAGAAAGCGGCTGGCGCCGAGTTTGCCATTAGACTCTGTACTCTTTAGCAGGCCACCAATAATAAAGGTCGGGTCTAATCCCGCCACACCCAGGATCGAGGCAATTAGACTCGTCGTGGTCGTCTTACCGTGAGTACCTGCCACTGCAATGCCGTGCCGGTAGCGCATCAGTTCGCCCAGCATTTCCGCCCGTGGAACTATCGGGATTCGGTTTTCCCTGGCGTAGCTGACTTCAGGGTTTGAGGTGTCAATTGCCGTTGATACGACGACCACGTCGGCGGACTTAACATTATTGCCCGCGTGACCAATATGGATGGTGGCACCAAGATCCTGCAACCTCTGGGTATTTTTCGAACCTTGCTTGTCAGATCCTGAAATTTCATAACCCTGAATCAACAGCACCTCGGCGATACCACACATACCGGCGCCACCTATACCGACGAAGTGTATATTTTTGATCCGGCGCATTTCCGGCACTTCTAATGTCAATCGGGCAAATTGGCTAGTCATCTGGCTTGCCTCCCCTACACTCGAATTCCACTCGCAGCAACAGGGCGATCAATACGCAACTAACGATCAGACTGTTACCTCCATAACTCATGAACGGCAACGTTAACCCTTTGGTGGGCAGCAGATTAATATTCACACCAATATTGATTACTGCCTGGATTCCCAACAACAATGTGATGCCATATGCCAGATATGCATGGAAATCATTGCCTTGCTGCTGGGCGAGTTTCCCAATCAGCAGTCCTCGTACTACCAGGATGGCGAATGCCAGGATGATGATGGACGCGCCCAGGATTCCGAGTTCTTCTGCAAGTATCGAGAACAGAAAATCCGTATGTGCTTCAGGCAAAAAGAAGAGCTTCTGAATACTGTTGCCCAAGCCCAATCCAAACCACTCGCCCCGGCCAAATGCAATCAGTGCTTGGGTAATCTGGTAGCCACCATCAAACTGATGTTTCCATGGATCGAGAAAACTATCGAACCGGTCCAGGCGGTAAGGTTGCCAGCGAGCGACAACGGTTGTTGCGATCACGAACAGGGTAATAATGGGCAGAAAATGCCGAAACGGAACCCCAGCCAGAAAAATAACACCCATCACTGAAGCCATGATGACGACCGATGCGCCGAAGTCCGGCTGTTCCAATAACAACAGTACCAGTAGCGTCACCAGCGCAAGCGGCTTGAAAAAGCCAGATATGGAATCATGCATGTCTGCCCGACGACGTACCAGGTACCCCGAGACATAGATAATGGAAAACACTTTTACAAATTCAGAACCCTGAACCGTAAAGAAACCTAGTGAAATCCATCGTGTACTGCCATTCACCGCGTGCCCGATACCCGGGACCAACACCGCAATCAACAATGCAAAACTCAACAACAGGAGTACCCAGTCAATTTGTTGCCAGGAACGAATAGGAACCATCAGGGCGACTAACGCTATACTCAGGCTGACCAACACATAGATTGAATGTCTGATGAATAAATGAAGTGGATCACCGTAGACCCGCGCCGACACCTCCATGGAAGCCGAGCCCACCATCACAATGCCAACTAACAATAGTAATAACGTGATCCCGGCCACGGTAATATCAAAGGGACACTTATTGACATCGACTAACTGGGGCTTCAACGCCATGCTCATGCGAACCCCTCCTCAATCAACCGTTTAAACTCCTCACCCCGGTGTTCGTAGTTTCGAAACTGGTCCAGGCTGGCGCACGCCGGTGAAAACAACACCAGGTCTCCGGGTCGAACAGCGGACTTTAACTTCCTGACTACATCCGTAAGGTCAGTCTCGACAACAACATCATCATCCCCATCACTAACGGCACGGGCAATTTCTTCCCGATCCTTGCCATAAACGAAGCATCGGCGTGTTTCCGTTGACACAAGACCTTGTAGCGCCGAGAAGTCTGCTCCTTTTCCATCTCCACCGAGAATGAGCAACAGATTTCTGCTGCCGGATGAAAGACCGGCCACAGCCGCCTGGGTTGAACCGGGGTTGGTGGATTTGGAGTCATTGAAGATATCTACCCCGGCAAAACTGCCCAACCACTCACAGCGATGGGGTAGTCCCTTGTATTGAACGAGCGCGGCAATCATCGGTTCAAACTCAAGCCCGATGGAGTAGCCTATTGCCAATGCCGCCAGTGCATTCTGCCAGTTATGTTTCCCCTTGATTCGAAGCCTATTGGTATTAACCAGCCGTCGCGCTTCAAAACATATACAGGCATCTCCATCGACTATCCGGATACCAAAACTCTCTTTGCCGGACGGTTCGCCAGTACCAAAGGTCACTTTCCTGACTGAAGCCGGTATTCCAAAATTGAAGTTGGTTTCACGATTAACCACTGCCACTTCACAACCGGAGTAGATTTTCGATTTAACATTATAATAATGTCGTTCATTGTCATAACGGTCAAGGTGGTCCGGCGACAGGTTAAGCACAACGGCCACCCTGGCATTGAGTTGTCCAACCACTTCAAGCTGGTAACTCGACACCTCCAGTACGAATGCCTCATGGTTTTGCCTGATAATATCCAGGCAAGGGGTTCCGATATTTCCACCGACACCGGTATCCAGCCCCGCTGCCAAGGCCATGTCAGCAAACATTCGGGTGACCGTACTTTTTCCATTTGACCCGGTAATAGCAATCACCGGCTTGTCGGTGATTGCCGCAAACATGGCAATATCACCCGTGACGGGTACGCCCTGCACAATAGCCCGTTGGATTTTTTCAGTCTGGAGAGGCACCCCGGGGCTGATAATTATCTCTTCTGCCTGCATTAATTTCCCGCTGTCCAGGGTTGAATAACTAACATCCGGCATTTCTTCGCGTAATTGCGCAAGGTACGGCGGCTGATTGGCGTCATCCATCACGGAGAACGCAATACCCTCACCTGTAAGGTATCGAGCGCAGGAAAAGCCAGTTTTACCCAGTCCTACAATCACTTTAAGTTTTCTCGTTGTCACGGTCTTTAGCCGATTGAGTGTGCCTTGCAACTTCTTCGTAATCGCTGAAAGCCACCCGGTTACCAGAGATTTCCTGGTATTCCTCATGGCCTTTCCCAGCAATCAATACAACATCGTCAGGTTGCGCATGCTGCAGTGAGTAAGCAATCGCCTTCTTTCTATCCGACTGCACTACCACATGAGCCGCTGCATGAATCCCCTGCATAATGTCGTTAATAATCAGTAGCGAATCTTCATCCCTGGGATTGTCATCCGTTATTACTATGTGATCAGCCAGCCGGGCAGCGATTTCCCCCATTAACGGCCGCTTTCCCTTATCCCTGTTTCCACCGCACCCCATAACGCACCAGATTTCAGACTTCTCTTGCTGGTGTGTTCCTGAGCGGGTGTGCAGACGGACTGCCTTTAAGGCCTTTTCAAGGGCATCTGGCGTGTGGGCATAGTCAACGACTACCGTCGCTGCACCTTCACGATAAATGACATCCATCCGACCTTTGATATTTCCCAGTAAAGAGACACAATTTGAGATCCGCTCCACCTCGAACCCCTGCTGGCCCAATACGGCCACTACCGCCAATAAATTGGAGACATTGAAATCACCCAGCAAGGGGCTATCAATATGAACATCGCCCCAGGGTGTTGCGACGGCAGCCTTGAACCCCCGCAGGCTAAATTCAAGGGATCGACACCAAAGACTGGCACTGGAAATACTCAAACTGTAAGTCAATATTTCAACGCCCAGGCTTACTGCCAAACCAAGCTGTTGGCCAAAATCGTCATCCAGATTGATGACAGCGGCATCAAGACCGGGCCATTGAAAGAGTTTTTGCTTGGCTTGCCGATAAGCTTCCAGAGTCTGGTGGTAGTCCAGGTGATCCCGGGTGAGGTTTGTGAAAACACCGACATTAACCTGCAAGCCATTCAGGCGACCCTGATCCAGACCGTGGGATGAGGCTTCGAGACTGACGGCTTCTGCATTTTGCGCGCGCAATTCTGCCATTATTTTCTGTAGCGTGATGGCATCCGGGGTGGTGAGCCCCGGATTCTGTAACGTCGCGCCGAAGCCCGAACCCATTGTCCCGATAACGCCACAGGCCCTGCCTAATTCACTCATGGCTGAGGCGATAAACTGACTGCATGACGTCTTGCCATTTGTTCCCGTCACCGCAACAATGGTCATCGACGCCGAAGGGTCATCGTAAAATTCCTTTGCAATTTCTCCTCTTAAAAAGGCCAAATTCTCGACTGGGAAGATCGGAACGCCCCTGACATCTTCTTTTTCGTAAGGTGGATCGCATAGGATGGCGGCTGCGGACTTATCCGCCACTTCGGAAATGAACTTCCTCCCATCTGATTCCGAGCCTGCCACCGCAAGAAATAAATCGCCCTGACGCACCTTACGGCTATCGTCTGTTACTCCCGTGACGGGAATATCGGTTTTCAAATCCAGTTCTGGCAGTAGTTTACTCAGCATTTTCACTACGCCGCCTTTTCAAGGTCGTCAGGAGGCACATTGAGCAATCGCAGTGCCTCCGCAATTGCTCCGCCACCATATTCTTCTCCTTTGGGGTCGTTAATCATCACTACCCCAACCAGGCGCGGTATTTCGACTGGCGTAATTCCCGCAAAAAAGGCCAGATGCCTGGTATCCTGATAGCCATCTTTGCCGACCTTGCGCACCGTGCCTGTCTTACCGGCAACGGTATATGAATCTATGGCAGCCTTCTTACCGGTGCCTTCCGTTACTGCCCGGGCCAACATTGTTCGCAGTGCGCGAGACACGTCTTTCGAAAAGACCCGGTGGGAAGTACCAGCACCTGTTGGTACCAAGCTAACAGGAAGCTTAAGTCCATCGCTGGCGATAACCTGGTACGCTGCAGCTAACTGCAGCGGCGTTACCATCAAACCGTATCCAAAGGCAAAATTTGCCCGTTCGATGTCTTTCCAGCGGCGATGGTTCGGTAAAAAACCGCTGCTCTCTCCCGGAAATCCGATCCCTGCACCCCGGCCAAATCCAAGCTCGGAGAACATCGACCAGACTTCATATGCATCTAGGCTCAATGCCAATTTGGTAATACCCACCTGGCTTGATTTAGCGATTACTCCACCAAGATCCAGTACGCCGAGATTGACAGGATCCGGGATCGTTTTACTACCAACACGAATAAAGCCCGGGTTGGTATCAATCAGCGATTCAGCCTGGTACTTACCGGACGCAAGCGCTACTGCCACAGTAAACGGTTTCATGGTAGAACCGGGTTCGAATACGTCTGTCACTGATCGATTGCGAACGCTGGACAGTTCAAGTCCAACGCGATTATTCGGGTTGTAGGAAGGCTGATTAACAAGGGATAAAATCGAACCGTTTCTGACGTCGAGGATGACCACTGAACCTGATTCTGCCCTGTAGTAACTTATGGCTTGCTTCAACTCGCGGTAAGCCAGATACTGCAAACGAAGGTCAATATTCAAATACAGATTCTTTCCTGCGACTGCTTCCTTTACTGGTTTGATATCGCGCACAATCTCACCATACAAATTTTTCAGTACCTTTTTTTTACCCGGCATACCTTGCAGCCAACCATCATAGGAAAGTTCAACCCCCTCCAGTCCCTGATCAAACAGATTGGTAAAACCGACGACATGAGACACAACCTCCCCGGCAGGATAGAACCGTTGGTACTCTCTCTCCTCATAGACACCTTTGATTTTCAAATCAAGCACCTTCTGAGCTTCAGGTGGAGGCATCCGCCGACGCAGGTAGACAAAGTTCCTGCTGGAACTGCCTTTAAGTTTTTCTTCGAGCTTTCCAGAGTCGACTTCCAGCAGCTCGGCCAGGAGTTCCAGTTTCTCGGATTGCGCTACCAATTCTTTCGGGTTTGCCCACAATGATACGACTGGCGTACTGATCGCCAATGGCTTGCCTCGGCGATCCCGGATCATTCCCCTGTGTGCATGAATCCTTTCCATTCGGATGGTTCTTGCATCCCCCTGGTCCTGCAGAAAATCTTTATCAACCACATGCCGATAAATGATCCGCGCACCCATCGTCCCTGTGACAAGAACAAAAGCCGCTATGACCAGATGTATTCTCCCTAATGCCAGTATCATAAATTCACTATGACCATGTTTTTCAGCACCGGTGCTCGCATATTCAATTCAGTCCTCGATACCCGATCAATTCTTGTGTAATCGGCCCAGGCACTTTGTTCCAACAACAACTTCTCGTACTCGCTATCCAGATTGTCTCGCTCAAGTCCAATTTCCTGCAATCGCGAATACATCTGTCGTGTTTGATGCGCTGATAACGCCACGCCTAACGACGAAGCAAGTAGCAGCAACAGCAGGGCCAACACAACAAGTTGCTCGCCTCGGGATAACCAAGCTACAACCCGCAGCACGAAATAATTGGGATTCATGCTAATTTCTCTGCGACGCGCATAATAGAACTGCGTGAACGTCTGTTTCTTGCAACTTCATCAGCTGACGGCTTGATCGGTTTTCCGACAATCTTCAGATGGCGCACAATCTGGTCATCACGAATGGGCAGCTTGTCTGGCAACTTTTCTCCTCTTGCTTTCGTGCGTATGAAACGTTTTACGATTCTGTCTTCAAGGGAATGGAAGCTGATCACCACCAACCGGCCACCGGGTGCCAGCAAAGGTACCGATGCTTCGAGGCAGTTTTCAAGATCTCCCAGTTCATCATTGATAAATATCCGGATTGCCTGGAATGTTCTTGTTGCCGGGTGTTTGTGGGGTTCTCTTCGCGGTACCGCTGATTCAATCAAGCGCACCAGTTGGTGCGTGGTTAGAATCGGGTTTTCATCACGATCGGCGACAATATTTCTGGCGATTCTTCTGGCAAAGCGTTCCTCACCATATTTTCTGATGACATGGGCGATGTCCCTTTCTTCAGCCGAAGATAACCAATCAGCGGTTGTTTGTCCGCTTGTTTGATCCATCCTCATATCCAAAGGGCCGTCCCGGTCAAAGCTGAATCCACGCGAAGCCTCGTCGATCTGCGGTGAAGAGATTCCAAGGTCGACAAGAATCCCATCCAGGTCTTCGAACTGGTGGTCCCGGACATAGTCTGCAATGTTTCCGAATGAACCATGAACAACCACCACACGATTATCACCACGAAACTTTTCGTTGGCATGTTCAATGGCGGTCAGATCCTTGTCGATAACCATCATCCGGCCTGTATCGGTCAAACGGTCCAAAATCATTTCACTATGACCACCTCTGCCGTAGGTACAGTCAATAAATGCGCCACCCGGATTTACCACAAGTGACGCAACCGCTTCGCTCTTAAGTACTGACTCATGCCCTGTCATTACAGGGATAAGCTTTCTAATTCTTCAGGTATCTCAAGCGTAGACTCGTCGCCAAGCCAGGAATCACGCCTGGCATGCCAATGATCTTCCGCCCACAATTCCAGCTTGCCACCCTGACCCAACATCACTGTCTTTTTGTCCAACTGGGCATACTCACGCAATGGGGGTGTGAGTTGTAGTCGACCACTGCCATCCAGCTGGATATCCGTGGCATGACCAATCAAGAGTCGCTGTACACGACGGGCCGCCCTGTTGAAACTGGGGAGTGACTCAACCTTACGTTGAATGTCTTCCCATTCGGGCAGTGGGTAAATCAGCAGACAGCGTTCTTCGGTATCAATGGTGACGACCATCTCACCGTTGCAATGGTGTGTTAAATAATCCCGATAGCGGGTAGGAATCGCCAGCCGACCCTTCGCATCGAGATTAATGTTGTTTACACCCCTGAACATTATTGTTAAAACCCTTGTAGTGATGCGATCTCATGTGATGGAGTTTCGAGAGAAAATCACACAAAACGCCACAATTACCCACTTTTTCTCACGGTGAACAATAGGAACGCAGCAGTGCCTTGTCAAGCATGAAAACAGGGGATTTGTCTTTAAAACACAAGGACTTAGCGTTTTTTAAAGAGGAGCCTTGGTAAGTGCACAGAGAAATGGCATCAATACATCAAGATAACGCCTAAAGTTAAAGTAACTTATGAGGTTATCTTGCTAATAGATCAATTAAGAATAAATAGTCTATTTTATATACCAAATAGAACTGAAAAGAAATTGAGTCAGCCATAAGCCGGGTTCTGTCTAGGACAATCATTCATCTAGGATCCACGTCACCATGAACCTCAAGCGACCTACCCGAACCCAGCGCGGGCCACGCCAATGGATTCCTATTTGGTCTTGCTCCGGGTGGGGTTTGCACTGCCGTGTCCGTTACCGTACACGCGGTGCGCTCTTACCGCACCATTTCACCCTTACCCGACGATATTAATCGCCGGGCGGTATATTTTCTGCTGCACTTTCCGTAGGCTCGCGCCTCCCAGGCGTTACCTGGCACCTTTACCCTGTGGAGCCCGGACTTTCCTCTACCAGAATTCTTTCGAAGAAAAATATGATTATTTTCTTCAAGATCTAATAGCGATTGCCTGGCTAACTCCTGCATAGTTTAACCTTTTTCTTTTTTCAACGTCAGGGCGAGATCATAGAAATGCTTTTTGCCTGATCCGGTCAGCTTATGGGCAACATTGGCAGCCCTCGCCGGTGGCAGTTCGTCCAGCAAAGCCTGCATCAGCTTCGTTTCGTCCAGGTCAGTTTCAACCCTCTGGGCGCCTGCCACCAAAACAACGAACTCTCCCTTTGAAACGATTCCACCCCCTTGGAGCCTGGCTTGCAATCCCCCAAGATCATCGCGGACAACCTGCTCAAACTTCTTCGTCAGCTCACGAGCAATGGTTGCCACTCTATTCGGTCCAAAAACCTGAACCAGATCCTCTATCATCTTTTCGATACGGTGTGGCGCCTCATAAAACACCAGAGTACAGGATTCAGGTTTCAGCGCCTCGAGCCTAGACACCCTGGCGGAGGTCTTTGCCGGTAGGAATCCCTCAAATCGAAATTGATCCGTTGCCAGGCCAGAGGCTGATAACGCCGCAATGATCGCACTGGCCCCGGGAACGGGAATCACCCGGACCCCACGTTCCTGGGCTTGTTTGACCAAGCGATATCCGGGATCAGAAATCAATGGTGTTCCGGCATCGGAAATCAGTGCGATATCAACACCTGACAATAATTTCTCAACCAGAGAGTCACTGGCCATCGATTCATTGTGATCATGATATGTCACCAGGGCAGTGTCTATCAGGTAATGTCGTAGTAGCTTTCGACTATGACGAGTATCTTCTGCTGCAATAAGATCCACCTGGCGGAGAATATTCAGCGCTCGCGGTGACATATCCTCCAGATTTCCTATGGGCGTAGCGACGATGTAAAGACTCAAGCGATTTTTCCTGTTGGTTTGGGGTTAATTTCTTACAGCAAGTTCCGGCAAATTCAATCAGAGATTCCTTAGGATGCAAAACTGGTTTATTGTAAGTCCCATAGAGTTAGAAAAACAAAATTTCATGAATCGAATTTGTATAGTGTTAATGACTGTAGCCGTAGCATTCATATCAGGCTGTGAATCCACTCCGGTTGATCGCCAAGCCTCGAAGGACAGCGACAACAGACCCTACGGCTCCACCAGCAAAGACATACAGGCACTACTTTCAGCCGCCGCAAACGCATCGGATTCCCGTGCCAACGAACTTCGAATACGTGCCGCAGGGCTGGCAGCAGGCAATGGCAATCTGCAACAGGCTACGTCTATCCTCGCCACCGTTGAAATCGCTGACAGTTCCAATACCAAACGTTACATTCTGGTACAGGCTGACGTAGCCATACAACGCGAAGATGCACGCAAGGCACTTGAGTGGCTGAACGATGATCGGCTGGACGGAAACATGTCAACTCAATCAGATCAAATTAAGATGGGTCAATTGCGCGCCGGGGCTTACTACGTGGGTCGTAGTTTTGTTGCCAGTGCCCGGGAACGAATATTCTATGATCCGCTGCTCTCATCGTCTGAACGCAGGGACAACCACGAGGAAATATTTAACACCTTGCTGGAACTCCCCGCAAAAAGTCTTTCTGCCTATGCCGAGAAGGCAGTCACCAGCGACCTGCGGGGATGGCTTTCCCTGGCTGCGATGACAAAACAATACCAGGGTAACCCCCAGAGGCAGTTTCAGGAACTCAACCGCTGGAAAACTGCCTGGGGCAACCACCCTGCAGCCCGGGATCTTCCCGCAAGCCTGAGCACGCTGTCCAAGGTAATCGAAAACCAACCCAAAGTGATTGGCCTGTTGCTGCCCATTCAAGGCTCTCTCGGTACCCCTGGTCGTGCTATTAGGGACGGCATAATCGCCGCTAAATTCAGCCTGGAATCAATTGTCGATATCAATGTTTACGATACCAGCAACTCTGACATACAAACTCTGATGCTTGAAGCAGTTGCTAACGGTGCTGAAATGATCATTGGGCCACTTGACCGTGACCGCGTAACGGCAATCGCCGGGATGACAGATCTCCCGGTTCCAGTGTTAACCCTGAATCGAGCCTATGATGGCCTCACTCACCCTGATCTGTATCAATTCGGCCTGGCTCCAGAAGACGAAATGATTCAAGTCGCTGACCAGGTCTTTAAAGAAGGAAAGCGCAATGCGCTGGCGATCTATCCCGGTAATGAGTGGGGCAGCAGAAATTTCGAGACCTTCAGAAGCCATTGGCTTTCCCTGGGAGGAAATATCGTAGGCAGCACCACCTATCAACAGCAGAACGACTATTCGGATCTGGTGAAGTCATTGCTTGAAGTAGATCGAAGCGAGAAACGAGCAACAGACCTGAGGCGAATTGTAGGTGTGCGATTCGAGTTCAAACCACGACGCCGGCAGGATATCGACTTTGTATTCCTGTTGGGAAACCAGAACCAGGCAAGGGGAATAAACCCAACACTGGCTTTTTTCTACGCGGAAGATATCCCCGTTTATTCCACCTCGCATGTCTATTCGTTCAATGAATCAAAGGTTGACGCCATCGACCTGAATGGAATTCGGTTCTGCGATATCCCCTGGAAACTAACCTCAACTTCATTTCCACCTGGCCCAATACAGTCCAATGTACAAAACCAGTGGCCTGACTCAAATCCCCAGCTGGCACCTTTTTATGCCCTTGGGGTCGATGCATTTCAACTCTACCCCAGGCTGCAACAACTCAAGGAAGTTAAAGGGACTAAAATCTTCGGCACGACTGGCATCCTGCAATTAAACCCTGATAACGTCGTTGTTCGAGAACTCATGTGGGCTCAATTCTCAAACGGCAAGGTTGTTTCTGCACCGCTGGTGACGGAAGCGATTTTAGAACCGTGACCACCCGACAAACCGGATTCGCCGCCGAACAAACTGCACTCGAATTTCTGCAATCTGCAGGACTCACTTTGGTAGAAAGAAATTTCTCCTGTCGTCTGGGAGAAATCGACTTGGTAATGTCCGACAGCAACACCCTTGTCTTCGTCGAAGTCAGGCTTCGCAATGATTCACGTTATGGTACAGGCGCTGAAACCGTGACATGGCAGAAAAGGAAAAAACTCATCAAAACCGCGCAGTTTTATCTCCTCAAACACCCCCTGCCGAACAACCTGAATTGTCGGTTTGACGTCATATCGATGGACGATAGAATAGATTGGATCGAGAATGCATTCACTTTGGATTGTTAACAGTCTTTGGATTAATAGTCACTGGGTTAACAGTCACGCAAGGAAAACCACTATGACAAAACCGTACGGTATTCTGATCGCGATTTTCGTCCTGAATGGTTGCGCCATGACCGGGCCGATATCCGAAGATCTGGGGAAACGGACGACCGGAACCAAGTGGGACGACCAGATGGTTGAGTCGCATGGCAAGGCGAATATTAAGAGTACAAGCCCGGAATTGGAAAAGGCGCATATCAGCATTATTTCTTTCAACGGGATTGTTCTGCTGGTTGGCCAGGTTCCCTCCCAGGATGCCAAAGATGCCGCGACAACGGCGGTGGAAGGGCTGCGAAAAGTAAAACTGATACATAACGAACTCGAAATTGCCGGTCCGATTTCCTTCATGGCCCGCACCAACGATACCTGGCTTACAACAAAAGTTAAGACAGCGATGCTGACGGACAAAGACTCGGAAGGTCGACGGATCAAAGTCGTGACTGAAGATGGCGTGGTCTATCTAATGGGTCTGCTCACCCAGAACGAAGCCGACTCCGCAGTCGAACGCGCCCGCGAAGTATTCGGTGTACAAAAGATAGTGAAGGTTTTTGAATATATAAATTAGCTTTTTTTGCTACGCAAAAAAAGCTAATTAGGAGGATCAGTCACTCACGGCGGCAGCAATTTCGTTTTTTGAAATTGTGAGAGCCCAACAACGAACTCACCACTTTCTCTACGCAGACACGCGCCTACGTCAAACAACGAACCACTAGGCATGCAACTCGGCAACAGTTTCTGCTTCCAAAAACTTGTTACAGCCCAGTAACGAACTCCCATCAACCAGAGGCCAACTTCAACACAATCTAGCACTCTCCGAGGAAATTCTGGAACGCGGTTCAAACACAATTCATGGCCGGTTCGCCCCTACTTAATCACCTTCAACTCCGGCGGCCCTTTCTTCCCAGTGGGTCTCGTAGGTGGTTCGGGCTCTGAATCCTCCTCCCTGGGAAACCACATACCCTCGCCATTTTCCTTCGCAACAATTCCCAGCACCGCCTGCATGGGTGCATAGATTTCATGAGGTACACCACCAAATCTGCCACTAAAAGCGACATGATCATCGCCAATGACAAGATCCCGAATCGCAGCCGAGCTGATATTCAGAACAATCTGACCGTCCTTGACGTATTCCATGGGCACAGAGGTATCATTTACCGCAGCATCAATGACCAGATAGGGTGTAAAGCCATTATCAAGAATCCACTCGTTAATGGCACGGAGCAAATACGGAACTGAAGAGGTCATCGCCATGGCTAACACCCAACAAACAAGAGTCAGTACCTTCTAATCCCTCATATCCAGCTCTGCTTCAGAGAGGCTGGCCTGAAAAGATTCGCGTTCGAAAATACGATCCATATAATCCAGTATCGGTTTACCGTGTTTGGGCGGTAACTCAATCCCCATTTGCGGCAATCGCCAAAGAATCGGCGCAACGCAACAGTCAACCAGGGTAAATTCTTCGCTCATAAAAAACGGCTTGTCGGCGAATATCGGTGCAATGGAAACCAGGCTTTCCCGAAGATCCTTCCTGGCTTTGTCGATCACCGTATCTTTCGCTTTTCCCTCGACAATGGTATCGACAAAATCACACCAGTCTTTCTCGATCCGAAAGATAAACAATCGGCTCTGGGCTCTTGCTACCGGATAAACAGGTAGCAACGGCGGATGCGGAAATCGTTCGTCGAGATACTCCATAATCACCTGGGATTCATACAGCACCAGATCACGGTCAACCAGTGTTGGCAGGGTGTGATAAGGGTTCAGATCAACAAGGTCTTCCGGTATGTTTCGTGGATCAACGTCCACGATGTCAACCGCAACCCCTTTTTCAGCAAGTACAAGGCGCACACGCTGGCTATTGTGGTCATTCCCGTTCGAATAAAAAATCATCGATGAGTGTTTGGCAACTACCCCCATCTATTGTACCTCTCATTTTTTTGAGTTAATGTTTTACTTAACGCATGTAACGCGTCAGCTATTTGTGAAATTCTTTCTGATATTCCCGGCCAAGCAACCATGTAAACACATAGAAAAAGGCGAGAAACAGCAGAACGTAAACACCAATTCTGGTGCGGTCTATTCTTGCTGGCTCTCCCATATAGTATAGGAAGTTAGCCAGATCATAGATAAGTTCATCGTACTCCAGGGCGGTCATTGAGCCGGTGCCCTTAATTATTTCCAGGGGATAATGGTGACCTTCAGCAATCTCCTCACCGCACTTCTGCGTAGTCAGTAAATCGTCTGTGATCGGGTCACGCATAAGGCCACCGTTGGGTGCCAGCCTTGGAATCTGTTTACATTCAGGACGAATCTGTCGACCCTGAAGACCCACCAGAACATGAGGCATACCCACATTCTCGAAAACCAGGTTATTCACCCCAAAAGGACGGCTCTCATCTTCGTAAAACGTTCGCAGGTAGGTATAGATCCAATCAGGTCCACCTTTGAGATTACTGTGCAGTGTCAAATCCGGTGGCGCTGCGCCGAACCAGTATTTCGCATTTTCATCAGACATTGAGTTTTCAATCAGGTCACCGATCTTTACATTGGGGTCAAAGACAAGATGTTCAAGCAAGAGTGCATCGGGGATCTCAAGATCCGTCGCTGTTCTCTTGTAACGCTGATACTTCAACGAATGACAACCCAGGCAGTAATTGACATAAGTCTGCGCGCCTCTTTGCAACGAGGCCTTGTTGGTCAGGTCAGGTGTTATGTGATCCAGTGGGTACCCGGCATCCGACGCCAATGCCACGACTGGAGAGAGTAACAACAAAACTGTGGCAATTGATTTAATCATTTGAACGTCACCCTGTCTGGAACGGGTTTCGTTTTTTCTACGCTGGTGTACCAGGGCATTAGCAGGAAGAAGCCAAAATAGATGGCTGTACAAATCTGCGCCAAAAATGTTTTCTCAGGTGTCGGATGCACTGTGCCCAGGTAACCCAGTACCAGGAATGCAATGATAAACAAGGCTAAAAATATTTTACTCGGCAGCCCCTTGTAGCGCATCGATTTCACCGGGGATCTGTCAAGCCAGGGAACAACAAACAAAATAGCAATGGCGCCAAACATTGTTATCATGCCCCAGAACTTAGCGGTCATACCGAACAACGGGTAGGTCGCAGCCCTGAGCATGGAATAGTAAGGCGTGTAGTACCAGACTGGTGCGATCAGGTCAGGCGTCTTGAGTGGATTGGCAGGTTCATAGTTGGGATGTTCAATCAGGTATCCGCCGCCATCCGGGTAGAAAAACATCAGCGCACAAAATACAAAGAGGAACAATATAATCGCGGGTAAATCATGCCCAATTGTATAGAAAGGGTGGAACTGGATACCGTCCAGGGGACGCCCGTCTTTATCCAGGTGTTTCTTGATATCTACCCCATCAGGATTGTTGGACCCGACTTCATGCAGTGCCAAAATATGTAATACAACGAGCACCAGCAGAACCAGTGGCACTAGAACAACATGTAATGCAAAGAATCGATTCAATGTGACACCGGACATATTGAAGTCACCACGTACCCAGGTCATCAAGTCATCACCAACGAACGGTACAGCACCAGCCAGGGACACAATCACCTGGGCTCCCCAGAATGACATATTGCCCCAGGGCAAAAGATATCCGAAGAATCCTTCGGCCATAAGTGCGAGATAAATCAGCATGCCGAAGACCCATATCAGCTCCCTCGGTTTTTGGTAAGAGCCGTACAACAGCCCCCGGAACATGTGCAGATAAACGATAACAAAAAACGCGGAAGCACCTGTGGAATGCATGTAGCGAAGCATCCAGCCGTACTCAACATCGCGCATAATATACTCAATGGAGGCGAAGGCACCCTCACCGGTGGGAACATAGCTCATCGTCAGCCAGATGCCTGTTAACAGCTGGTTAACCAGTACCACAAAGGCAAGGACTCCGAAGACATACCAGAAGTTAAAGTTCTTCGGTGCCCAGTACTTGGACATATGCTTCTCATAAGTTTCAGTGACAGGGAGCCTCGCGTCGACCCACTCCATCATCTCCTTAAGAGACTGCTCAATTGAGGCCATCAGGCTATACCCCCGTCGTCACCAATCACCAGAACCGAATCAGACTCATAGAAATATGGTGGTACTTCTAAATTAGTGGGTGCGGGCACACCTTCATAGACTCGTCCTGCCATATCAAATTTGGAACCATGACAAGGACAATAGAACCCGCCTTTCCATTCAGGATCAAAGTCCACCGGGGCAATTATCGGCCTGAACTTGGGAGAACAACCCAGGTGCGTACAGAGTCCAATCAGCACCAGCACATCAGGCCGTCTCGACCGGGTTTCATTCTGCGCATAATCGGGTTGTTGTTCCTCATTTGAGTCAGGGTCCGCCAGGCGGGAATTGTTTGCATTTAGAGCCGACAACATTTCGTCAGTTCGCTTGACAACAAAAATGGGCTTGTCACGCCAGGCGGGAATTGGACCGATGATTTCACCAGGCTTGAGTTTACCAATATCGACTTTTATCGGTGCACCAGCGGCAAGTGCTCTGGCACTGGGACTCCAGGATCCCAAAAACGGAACAGCGACGCCCACAACGCCTGCTGCACCCACGACAAGGTTTGCGCCAATCAGAAAATTGCGGCGCGCCTCGTTGACGCTGTCATCACTCACAGAGATATCTCCCCTCTAACAATACAACCAAAGATGGGCAAATTAAGCCTACTAAAAAACCCGCCGATTTTACCATAGTCCATAGCGGAAATGTTGGTCAGCGTAAGGATTCTTTATGATTTCAGAAGGAACGGTCAGCTTATCGTTTCGAGAATTGAGGTTTCTTTCTTGCCTTGCGTAAACCAACCTTCTTGCGTTCAACAGCACGCGCATCGCGAGTAACAAAACCTGCTTTTCGCAATGATGGGCGTAATGTCTCATCGTATTCCATCAGGGCGCGTGTAATACCGTGACGAATTGCCCCGGCCTGGCCAAAGCCACCACCGCCTTTGACGGTGACCTTGAGATCGAACTTATCGGTTAATTCGACCAACTCGAGAGGTTGACGAACAATCATTCGAGCCGTTTCGCGGCCAAAGTACTCATCCAGTGGCTTCTTGTTAACGATGATCTTGCCTTCACCGGCGGTCATGAATACCCGCGCCTTGGCTGATTTTCTTCGTCCTGTTCCGTAATGCTGCGTCATAGATAAACCTTTTTACTATAGCTCAAGGGCTTGGGGTTGTTGGGCGGAATGCGGATGCTCACTACCCGCATAAACTTTGAGCTTGTTCAGCATGACCCGACTGAGCTTGTTTTTTGGCATCATACCCTTCACAGCGGATTCAATGGCTCGTTCCGGCGCCTTGTCAATCAACTTCTCAAACGAAATAGATTTGATACCGCCTGGATAGCCTGTGTGGTGGTAGTACATCTTGTCGCTGGTTTTCTTACCTGTTACAACCACTTTCTCGGCATTGACGACCACAATGTAGTCGCCGGTATCCACATGAGGGGTATATTCAGATTTATGTTTCCCACGCAGACGGTTGGCGATCTCGGTCGCCATACGGCCCAGGGTCTTGTCTGTTGCATCAACCACGTACCAGTTGTGCTTCGCAGTTTCTTTTTTAGCGGAATAAGTTCTCATGGTCTGCCAAGGGAATTTCGGATCGCGAATGTTACTTTTTCAGCAGGTGATACGCAAGCTGAAACGGTTGATTTACCTACATTTTTTACATCCGAGTGGACGGTCCTGTTCAGATAGCACTTTAAGCAAGTCGCTAAATGGTCAGATGGTAGGCGCACTTGTGAAGACCTATTGGGCATAAGTCGAGCAATTGCAACAACGCAGATGGCCATTTAGCGGCATACCCGCAAGGTGGCCCTCAAAAGTGCTATCTAGACAGGACCCTCCACTAGGGTAAATGCTGGTATGCCAGGTACTCATGGGACTGCATCTCTTGTAATCGGCTCGCTGTTCGCTGGAACTCGAATTTCAGGCGCTCACCCCCGTAGAGTTCTGTAATGGCGACTTCTGCCGAGATAATCAGCTTGACATTGTGATCATAAAACTCATCGACCAGGCTGATAAACCGCCTGGCCGCATCTTCATTTTTTACCGTGAAGCGCGGGACATCGCTGATCAATACGGTCTGAAAGATCATTGCCAACTCGATGTAGTCGTTTTGACTCCGTGGACCTTCGCAAAGCTCTTTGAAGTCAAACCAAGCGACGCCATCGCCACATTTACGCGCCCTGATCAACCGCCCTTCGATTTCCAGCGCGACATGGTCCTTCCCGGCGTCTGGCGACAAGGAGCTGAAACTCGCTGCCAAACTAATATCTGCGTCCTCGTCCAGCGGAAAATGGTAAATCTCGGCTGATTCGAGCGCCCGCAATCGATAGTCGACGCCGCCATCAACATTCAGCACCCGGGTACGGGTGTTGAGCAGTTCGATGGCTGGCAGGAATTTCCGCCTTTGCAGTCCATTTTCGTAGAGATGGTTGGGTTCAACGTTAGAGGTTGCCACCAGCACTACCCCAAGTTCGAACAGCGATTCAAGTAGTCTGGCCAGGATCATGGCGTCGGTGATATCACTGACGAAAAACTCATCGAAACACAACACCCGGACCTCAGATGCAAATTCAACGGCAATCTTGCGCAGCGGATCCGGTTCGCCCTGCAGGGCTGTTAACTGCTGGTGCACAAAGCGCATAAAACGATGAAAATGCCTGCGACGCTTTTGTTCAAAAGGGAGCGATTCATAAAACACGTCCATCAGATAAGTTTTACCGCGCCCTACTCCACCCCACAAATACAAACCCTGAACCCGAGGACCTGAAGGGCCTGCACGGTTAAACAACCTGGCAAAAAAACCCGGCGAGGGTATCGGCCGTACCAGTTCATCATACAGGTGTTGCAGGTGTTCTACAGCTTCTGCCTGCGCCCGGTCAGGTTTGATTTCCCCGGAATCCAGCGCTTGCCCGTACAGAAAAAGCGGTCCATCTTTAGTCACAATAAATGCTAACCCTGAATCCGATACTCAGCAGATTTGGCATGTGCTTCCAACCCCTCCTGCTCCGCCAAAATAGCGGCAGCCCGACTGAGATTGATCGCACCACGAGCGGTACATTGAATAAGTGACGAACGCACCTGAAAATCATAGACCCCCAGAGGAGATGCAAATCGTGCTGTGCCACCTGTAGGCAGAACATGACTTGGCCCGGCAGTATAGTCACCTATTACTTCTGCACTGTATCTACCAGTGAAGATAGCCCCGGCATGCCTGACACCCGCCAATATCACTGCAGGGTTCTCAACAACAATTTCAAGGTGCTCAGGTGCAATACGGTTCACGAGATCTATGATCTGGTTCTCAGACTGAACCAGTATCAACGCACCACGATCCTCGATGGACTGCCGAATGATTGCACTTCGTCGCATTTTTGGAATCGTATCCTCGACAATCTTTGCGACACGCTTGAGTAGGTCATGGTCGGTTGAAATCATTATGGCTTGGGCCATTTCGTCATGCTCTGCCTGGGCGAACATATCCATCACCAGCCAATCCGGATCAGCACTGGCATCTGCCACAATCACGACTTCTGAAGGTCCGGCAATCATATCGATGCCCACCTCTCCAAACACCATCGACTTTGCGGTAGCGACATAGATATTCCCCGGTCCAACAATCTTGTCCACCCTGGGGACCAGATCAGTACCATAAGCCAGGGCAGCAACAGCCTGGGCACCACCAATCTTGAACATTCTATCGACACCACAGAAGTAAGCCGCCGCCAGCAAAACATCATTCAATTCACCATCGGGCGCCGGAACCATGAGGATAATCTCACCCACTTCAGCGACTTTGGCCGGTACCACGGTCATCACCACGGAAGAAGGATAGGACGCTTTACCCCCGGGCACATAAACCCCAACCCGCTCCATGCCACGAACCAGCTGCCCGAGTCTGTTGCCGTCTTCGTCTTCATAGCTCCACTGGGCCTGGCCACCCAGGGAATCTTTTTGTCGGATGTGGTACTTTCTTACCCTGTCAATGGAGGTACGCAGCGCATCAGCCACCAGCGGCTCAATTCGTCCGGCAGCTGCTCTCATTTCACTTTGTTCGACTTCAAGATCGCTGATCTGACTCGCACCAGCGTTATCAAATTTGTTAGTCAATTCTAAAACCGCTGTGTCACCGTCTCGTTTCACCCGATCAAGAATGTCCTGGACAATTGCCTTCACGCCGCCGGAATTTTCTTCCGGTATGGTCAGCAGTTTTTCAACTGATTCAGAAAAATCATCAACCCCGCTATCAAGGATTCGAATCATAATGTCCTGACAACTTCTGTTAGCCGGTCAATAATCCCCTGCACCTGGCAGTGTTTCATTTTCATAGACGTCTTGTTAACGATCAATCGCATGCTTACGTCCGCAATATGTTCAATCGCGACAAGCCCGTTCGCCTTCAGGGTGTTACCGGTTTCAACGATATCGACAATTCGATGCGCCAATCCCATCACAGGCGCCAGCTCCATGGCACCGTAGAGCTTAATAATATCGACCTGAACACCTTTTTCAGCATAGTATCGTTTTGCTATATTTACAAACTTGGTAGCCACTTTCAATCGAGCAGGTGGTGGAGATTCATCTTCAAGGGCCGCAACCATTAATCGACAACCGCCTATCTTCAGGTCAAGTGGCTGGTAATATCCCTCTTCGCCCTGTTCAAGTAACACATCCCGACCGGACATGCCGATATCTGCGATGCCATGTTCAACATAGGTCGCAACATCGACACTCCTTAACACCATTAACTTTGTATTCTCAACATTGGTTTCGAATACAAGCTTTCTGGAAGACGAAATATCTTCCAGCGGAGCAATCCCGATTTTACCTAGCAACCCCAACGATTCACCAAGGGGGCGACCTTTAGTAAGCGCAATAATGATACTATTGTCCATAAAATTTAAGCCATCTGAGATGCTAGCGGGACTGAATCCTTTTAATATCGGCACCGAGGGTGCGGAGTTTTTCTTCGACCTGTTCATAACCCCGGTCGATATGATAGATCCGGTCGACGATGGTATCGCCTTTAGCCACCAGACCTGCGATAACAAGACTCACGGACGCTCTCAAATCATTTGCCATCACCGGCGCTGCGTTAAGTTCCGGCACGCCTTCGACAATGGCAATTGTATTGTTTCCTTCGAGGCGAATTTTTGCACCCATTCGATTAATTTCGTGCACATGCATGAATCTGTTCTCAAAAATTGTTTCCTTAACGGTTGCCGTACCCTCAGCGAT
>LWDU01040767.1_pt1 | contig 36568 bp, 34 predicted proteins | sample 727161 | NCBI WGS metagenome assembly LWDU01 (sample SAMN04566230, study PRJNA314399) | hydrothermal vent metagenome | isolation source: deep sea hydrothermal plume seawater | place: Mexico: Gulf of California, Guaymas Basin | collected 2004-07-11 | reverse complement strand
CGAAGCCTCCTGGTTGATCCTGCATCGCCGCCAGGAACCTGTCTTCTAGTTCTCTGATTCGGATAACTTGTTCGGCCCGCCACCCTTGGGCATGGAGTAACCCTGCGAGAGCGGCCTCTTGGCCTATCCGAGGTGCGCTAATCGCCACGCAATCCAAGATCTTGAGCGATTCGGTGATGATGCTCATGCCCCCAACCACAGCGCCGCATCGATATCCGGGAATGGCGAAATCTTTGGAGAAGCTGTGGAGACTAATAACGTGGTCAGCCCAATCAGGGTTGATGAATAGCTCGTGCGTTCCATTTTTCTCGTCGCGAAAAGAGCGGTAAGTCTCATCAACGACCAAAGCGATGTTGTGTCGGCGAGCTAAATCTGCGAAACCATGGATCACTTCTTTCGGGATGGTTACGCCAGTTGGATTACCGGGGCTGACCAAGGTGATTAACCGCGTCTTGTCTGTCAGCAGACTCTTGGCATGTTCTGGATCGGGAATGAAGTCCGGCCCAGGATTCAGATGTCGAACGTTGACACCTTCTAGTCGAAGCCACATGTCGTGGTTGAAATAGAAGGGAGCAATAAGAAGGGCTTCGTCGCCAGGCGAGGTAAGGGCGCTCGCGACGATACAGAATGCCTGGTTGCATCCGGCAGTAATGAGAATCGATTCTGCTGACAGATCCGCTTCGTATCCTCGGTTCAGGTCATTCGCGAATTCTTCGCGCAATGCTGGCAAACCCGGCTGTGGGGGATAGCGACCCGCATCTGGTTCGTGCGCCACCTGTGCGATTCGCTCAATTACTGCGTCCGCTGGAGGAAAAGAAGGCGCGGCCTGTGAGAGGTCTAGTAGCGGTTGAGAGTTCGTTCTTAGCCCTACGAGAGCGTGCGCCGCACCTATAGGAGAGTGAGCAAGATTCTGTACTCGTTCACTGAACCGCATTAGTCGTGGCCGCCCACTTAGTCGTCATAGGGAACATCTATAAAATCGCGTGCCTCACCGACAGCGTCGCCAAAGGCTTCACCATCGAGTAATTCAATAAGACGTCGCGCCACCGGACCTACTTCTCCGGCGCCGACCGGCACTCCATCCCACGACGTCACCGGGAACAGATGAGTATCTCCACCGCAAAGAAACATCTCTGAAATCAAGTCGCCCCTAACTTCGGATGCCAGCACAGGTGCCTGCGATACGGAAGAAATGAGTCCTTCCCCCGTGAGCGCTCCAGAAGCCAGGTCCATTACTCGCCGGATAGTCGTGCCAAGCAGAATGCCGTCAAATGGTGGAGTGCAAAGAACGCCGTCATTGGTAACGAAAGCGGTATTGAGCACACAAGATTCTGCGACGTACCCATCGTCATCGACGAGGACCCCGAAGGTTCCGCCTCGATCGACTGCTTCCATGTGGGTCAGCACATTGAGCAGGTAGTTGTTTGACTTAATTGTCGCCAGCAGAGGCGGTTTCATCGGCGTGTCCAGCACAGTGGCCTCTGAAATGCCCGTGCGCATGGGGTCCAGTCCCTCTGCACCAAGTGGAGCCGGGTCGAAGATTATGCAATAGAAGCAGGCCTCAGGGCATTCTTTAGGACTTGGTGAAAAGCCGCCCGGTCCAACACTCATCCAATAACGAACTGCGCCGTCTCGGATCCCTGCGGCGCTTGCAGTATCAACGACCATCTCGATCAAATCATCTTTGTTCCACGGATGTTCGATTCGTGCCAACTCAGCGCTGTGTAACAGACGGTCAATATGTATGCCTAATCGGTAGAGCCGGCCAGAACTCAGGGTGCAGGTATCGAAAACTCCGTGGCCTCGGTGCACCAAATGATCATCAAGGGGCACCTGCATTAACGCTGGGTCAGTGATCACCCCCCCTAGCCACGAACTAAACATCGCCCTGTATCCAGGCGCGCCACGTTTGCTTCGCAATCGAGAGAGGACCTCTGATTCGTTAAGGACACGACGACCGGAACCAGTCACGAACTTGAGACTACGGCTGATTGGCATCGGAAGTAAGCAGCAGATGGCTGGAGTGGGGCACCAATGGTTACGTCAGGCAGAAACCGTAGGTGAGATCAATTGGTAGAGAGACTGCGGAACCTACGAAGGCGAAGGCTGTTTGTCACAACGAGAAATGACGACAGGGCCATTGCGATAGCAGCTTGTGTCGGTGCTAAAGAGCCGATAATGGCGAGAGGCAGGGCGACCGCGTTATATGAGAAAGCCCACATGAGGTTGACCTTTATTACTCGTAAAGTTTTACGCGACAAAGCGATGCCGTCGGCCACCGCCCGGGGATCGTTAGTCATGATCGTCAGATCGGCGGTGTTCCTAGCGGCGTCGGTTCCGGACTGCATAGCAATACCGAGATCGGCGATCGCCAAAGCTGGGGTGTCGTTAATTCCATCGCCGACCATCGCCACGCATTGCCCGTTGGCCTGCATTGCCGCTATGTGATCCCGCTTTTCTTCAGGTAGTACCTCTGCGATGACGTTGTTGATGTGGATAGCTCGCGCGACTTTCTCGGCAACTTCGCAGCTATCGCCCGAAAGTAAAACCACCTCAAGATCGAGATCGCGGAGCGACGAAATCGCAGCGGCGCTAGTTGGCCGGATCTCGTCCGTGACGAAAACCCCGGCTTCGGCTACGGGTCCGCGACCCAGGAAAATTTGGGTGCCTGAAACATCGGGCTCTTTGAGACTGGTCGGAACCTCTTCGAACAGTGTTCTCTTGCCGACCCTCATTTCTACCCCGTTGACCGTGCCGGTGATTCCTTGGCCGGGGTGATTGAGGAAGTCGGTGACAGAAGCGGTTTCATCAGAAAACTGCGAAAATGCTCGGGCTATCGGGTGCTCCGACCTTGACTCGAGAGACCCGGCAAGCGACAGAAGAAACTCGCCGTTGTTGTTTGGGGCGGTCACCTTGACCACGGTGGGCTTTCCTCGGGTAAGCGTGCCTGTTTTGTCAAAAACCACGGTGTCAACGCTACGAGTGGAGTCCAAGACGTGAGCTCCAGCGACGATTACTCCCAACTGGGCGGCGCGGCCAGTTCCTACAAGCACTGCGAGAGGAGTGGCCAAGCCAAAAGAACACGGGCAAGAGACAATCAACACAGCTATAGCGGCGGTTAGGGCGTCACTCAACTCGTGCCCAAGTATCAGGCGAACCACCAATGTGCCGACGGCAAGAATGACCACGATGGGCACAAAGATTGACGCAAGGCGATCAGCGAGACGTTGGATGGGAGCCTGACCAGCTTGAGCATCCTCCACTAGTCTCGCCACTCGGGCTATCTCGGTATCTTCACCTACTGCGGTCGCCTCAACCACTAAAGCTCCAACGCCGTTGAGAACCCCGCCGGCAACGATCGCTCCAGGAGCTACTTCCACTGGCGAGGACTCCCCGCTCGTTTGAGATGCGTCTACCTCTGATATGCCTTCAACGACTCGGCCATCGGTGGCAACGCGCTCTCCGGGGGCGACAATAAATTTCATTCCCACCTCCAGATCCTCGACAGGGAGCTCGCGGCCGTCGCTTAGATGTACTTTGCTTGGAGCAATATCTGCCAGAGCGCGCAACGAATCACCTGAAGTCCGCATCGCTCTGGCTTCCCACCATTTGCCAAGCAACACGAAAGCCACTATCGCTGCGGCTCCCTCAAAGTGAAGGGTGCGATCTGCTCCGGACACCAACACCACAACTGACCATGACCAAGCTGCGAGCGTGCCGAGTGACACCAGGGTGTCCATTGCAAGGGAACGTTGCAAGATTTGAAGGCGAGCGGAGTGGTGGAAGGACCATCCAGCCCACCAAACGCTGACAGTTGAAAGCGCACCGATAACCCAGTCGCTGCCAGGGAACCCCACAAACATGGTGGCCATAGCAACGAAAGCGATACCTAGAGCTGGGATTGTCCGCCGCGCAAGAGTTGCCTCGGTCATCGCTTGGATCTCTGCGCGGTTCCCATTTTCCACGGCTCGAAAGCCCAGACTCGCGACTAGTTCACGCATCGCAGCCCGATCGACTGTTTCGTTATGCCAGATGAGCGAGGTAGCTGTGGCGAAGTTCACTCGAGCGTCCAGCACACCTTCCACATCCACCAACGCGTTTTGAATCCGAGCGGCGCACGCGGTGCAGGTCATACCTTCAATGATGAATTGAGTGCGTTCCTTGGCCGATGTCTGATTGACCGCAGAGTTGGCGACAGCCATGAGGCAATGATACTGGCGCATTCGAGATCGCCGACCAGCGTTCGCGGCCGTACCCTGGGATCACGATGTCAGAGCCTCAGCAACACTTTCACCTTCATACATTGGGGTGTCCCAAGAATCAGGTTGATTCTGACAAGATCGCAGGCACCCTTCTCGATGACGGTCTGGTTCCAACCGACGACGTTGCTTCTGCTGACCTTGTGGTCGTAAACACCTGCGCGTTCATTGAAGAGGCGAGAGAAGAGTCCATAAACGCAGTTCTCGCCTTAGAGCAAGAACGGATGCCCGGATCCCGAATCGTGGTGACAGGCTGTATGGCTGAACGCTACGGCGACGAATTGGCGGAGGCCCTCCCTGAAGTTGACCGCGTTGCCGGATTTGGAGTTCCTGTCAATTTCAGTCGCAAACCTCAAGGTCTTAGCGTCATTGCAGAAGCCCCCGTCCCCAAATTCGACTTACTTAACCTGCGACGTCCCGCATCCGATCTTCCTTGGGCTTACGTCAAGATTGCGGAAGGCTGCGACCGCAGCTGTGGCTTCTGTGCCATACCTTCCTTCCGAGGACCGCAAAATAGTCGTGAGGTTGATTCAATACTGCGAGAAATCGACGAACTCGGCGCTCGCGAAATTGTGTTAGTTGCCCAGGACCTCGCCAGCTTCGGATCGGACCACGGTCGTCGTGGCTCCATCGTCTCGCTTATAAATGCTGTGGCGAAACAAGTCGACCGAGTTCGACTGCTCTATCTCTACCCATCTGATTTGACCGATGAACTAGTGGAGGCCGTCTTATCTACAGGGGTGCCATATTTCGATTTGTCATTGCAACACGTAGCTAAATCGCATCTGCGTAGGATGCGAAGGTGGGGCGACGGCGAAAGGTTCTTGAACCGCATCGCTGAAATTCGCCGCGCCTCGCCTGACGCGACATTCAGATCCAATTTTATCGTCGGGTACCCCGGTGAAACTGAAGACGATCAGGCGGAACTCCTAGATTGGATGCACGAAGCCCAGCTGGATTGGTGTGGCCTGTTTACGTACTCCCGCGAAGATGGCACCTACGCTGCTGGGTTACCCAACGAAGTGCCCACAGAGTTGATGTCCGAACGCCATATCGAACTGAGTGAGCTACAAGACACGATTACAGCTACTCGACGCGATCAACTCGTGGGGTCGCTCATCGAAGTTCTGGTTGATACGCCCGGTGTCGGCCGATCTCACCGAGAAGCTCCTGAGATCGACGGTGTAGTTAAGGTTCCCCAAGCCCTGCAAGCCGGGGGTATTTACAACGTGCTGGTGACCCGGTCCGATGGTCTCGACGTCGAGGCCGAATTGGGGGAAATCAACTAATGGAAGCATCCGGCGACGGCGACTTTCCGACATATGGACCTACAGCGCTGGCCACCCCGGCGAACTTCGTAACGGTGGCTCGTATTCTCGCTACACCAGTTTTTGTGTTGCTTGTCGCGACGCGCGACCCGGCCTGGGTCACCTTTGTTGTCGGTTTCGTCATCGGTATGTCGGATTTCGTGGACGGCTGGTTGGCTCGCAGGCAAGGCGTCACACGGTCGGGCGCATTTTTGGACCCTTTGGCAGACAAAGTTCTCGTTCTTGGAGGAATGTTCGCTCTAGTAGCTAACGGGCAATTTCACTGGGCCCCAGTCACCCTTATCGCCTCTCGAGAGCTAACAATTAGCGCGTACCGATCACACGCGGGACGTAGGGGGGTCAGCGTTCCCGCAACACGGGTCGCAAAGTGGAAAACGTTCGTTCAGCTGTGGGCGATCGGCTTCGCAGTGATCCCCCCAATCGCGCAATCTGTGCATTGGATTGCGACCACCATGTTGTGGCTGGCTCTGGCACTTACCATCCAGACCGGTATCACCTACCTGCTGGGAGCTAGGAAGCTGTCACGGACCCAACAACGTGGAGATCTCTGAAAGCGCTCAACCTCGCACGGCGCTCGGTGAGGCGCAATAGGGTCATGACATGAAGTGCGAAGTTATTGCTGTTGGTACCGAGTTGTTGCTCGGACAGATTGTCGACACCAATTCCTCATGGATCGGAGAGCAGCTAGCTCTGGCAGGTATCGATAGTCATTACCAGACCAAAGTTGGTGACAACTGGAGTCGGATCGAAAGCGCCGTCCGTCTCGGGTTAGAACGCAGCGACGCGGTCGTCATGTGCGGTGGCCTTGGCCCAACTCAAGACGACATAACTAGAGACGTGATTGCCGGCTTGGTCGGATCTGAACTTGTACTCGACGAAACGATTGCCGAACGCATTCGGACTATGTTCAAAAGTCGAGGACGAGAGATGCCACAGAACAACCTCCGGCAGGCGATGGTCCCTGAAGGCGCCCTGCCCATTGCTCAGCAGCCAGGCACTGCACCGGGACTTGTCGTGCCCGTCCCGACAGAAGATGGCAAACAAAAAGTTATCTATGCCGTTCCCGGTGTTCCATACGAGATGAAAGAAATGATGTTGGGAACAGTGATCCCGGATCTTCAACGACGCGCCGGAGTGACTGCAGTCATTGAGAGCAGGGTGTTGCGAACTTGGGGGCAAAGCGAATCAGGATTAGCGGAACTTCTTGGTCGACGAATCGACGAATTGGAAGCTTCCGGTAACCCAACCCTCGCTTTTTTGGCGAGCGGAGTTGAAGGAATCAAGGTTCGCATCACTGCGAAAGCACCGACCTCTCCGGAAGTAAACGTGATGCTTGATGCTGAAGAGAAGAATCTAAGAGAACTGCTTGGCGACCTGGTGTTCGCGGTGGACGACGACAACATGGAATCCACAGTTCTGGGTTTATTGGCCGAGAGAGGATTGCAGCTCGGAGTAGTTGAGACGACAACCTGCGGGTTCATGGCTCATCGCCTCGCGACAGCCCGAGCTGGGACTCAGGCCTTTTCAGGAGGTGTCGTTGCTCGAGGACCAGGCATCTTGTCATATCTATTGCGCGGAGATCCCACTGCTGTGGAACCTGAGGAAGCTGCCCTCCTATTAGCTCGAGTGGCACGCGGAATTCTTGTCTCCGACGTAGGAATTGCGACCACGGCGATTGAAGATCCTGCCCGAGGCTCAGAAACTCAGCCATTTGGCACGGCTTGGTTAGCCATATCTATGGAGGGATTTGAAACGGTGGAACAAGTGAGGCTTCCTGGTGATTTGGAACGAATCCGGCAATTCAGTGTCATCTCGCTGCTCAACATCCTGAGGCTCCACCTTGAAGGACGGCGCTAGTAGTAGTGGCAAGAGCTTTCATATCGGCGCCCATTCCCGCGCAAGTGGTTGTCGAGCTTCGACGTTTGACTCGGTCACAGCCCGAGGTCCAGTGGACTAATCCGGATCAATGGCATGTCACCCTTCAGTTCCTCGAACACTGCGACATTGAGGTGATTGCGGAAAGCTTTTTGCAGATAAGGGCGAAGTCATCAACCGCCGTGCTCGGCCCACGTGTTTCTCTGCTCGGTAGGAACAACTTGGTGGTACCCGTCGGTGGCTTGACGGATCTAGCCCACCAAGTACAGAAGTCGGTGAAACCTCACGAATCACTTAAGAACCAGCTCTCTTTCGTTGGTCACCTCACACTGGGACGCGTCAAGGACGCTAACAGAGCAAAATTGGAGGGCACGGCCGTATCGGGCTCGTTCGTAGTCACTGAACTGGAATTAGTTCAGAGTGTCCTTGGCGTCGGAGGCCCCACCCACACGACGGTTAACCGGCTGTCGCTTCCGTATCAGTTCGAATAAGCAAATCGCCCCCACTTCTGAAAGGCTGTTTGCATGCGCTTCAGCTTCTGGACAGGTAATGGGCAATCATGGGAAGACACCCTTGAAGGGTGCCGCTACGCCGAGGCCACCGGATGGGATGGCATCTGGTACGCCGATCATTTCATGCCCAACGAAGAGAACGTTGATCAACCAATTCACGAGGCATGGTCCGTGCTGGCCGCTATCGCTGCGTCGGTGCCTCGAGTTCGCATCGGCCCCCTAGTTGCAGGTAACACCTACCGCAATCCAGCCCTGACCGCCAAGATTGCGACAACGGTTGATCACATATCTGGTGGACGTGTCGTTCTGGGTATCGGAGCGGGATGGCAAGAGAACGAACACGAGAAATACGGTTTTGATTTCTCGACGCTTAAAGGGCGACTTGATCGGCTTGACGAGGCGGTAGAGATCATTACGTCACTTCTTGCCAATGTTCGCACTGAGTATCAAGGAGCGCATTACACGTTGACCGACGCCCCGTTGGACCCGAAACCGATACAAACCAAAGTGCCGCTCCTTATCGGAGGGGGCGGACGTAAGCGGACTTTACGGACCGCTGCGATGCACGCAGATGAATGGAATTACTGGGGGATGCCAAGCGATATCCAAGAATTGTGTGGTGTGTTGGATGCCCATTGCGAGGATGTGGGACGCGACCCGAGCAGTATTCAACGGTCCGCTTGCGCCCTCATGTTTATTTCCGAAGACGAAGAGAAAATCTCTCGGCTTCGAGACCAAGACTTTGGGCGAGCAACCATTGTCGGTACACCCGCAGAGGTGATCGACATTGTGGGTCAATACCGCGAAGTCGGACTTGATGAACTAATCGTTCCGGACTTCACATTTGGGCCCTTGAAACGGAAAAAAGAATCGATGGATCTTTTCATCGAACAGGTCGCCCCAGAATTTAGATAACACTTCTCGGATCAGATTCAAATGGTCTACTTGAAATCCGACAGCTGACTAGCTGACTAACTCAAGAACCACCAATTTCTCGGGCCAACTGTCCCATTCGAATCTCTCCCTCACGGGTCTGTCCGCCGATCTCCAAGAAATTCCGCATTGCTGGCTCCGCCTCATCAGTGCGTAAAAGTTTTTGGAATAGGTACTGCTCCTCTAGCAAGCCGTCTCTCAACGGCAGAGTGTCAGCGTTGTTCACTGCCTCCTTGGCTAAAGCCACTGCTTGTGGTGGGAAAGCAGCGATCCGAAAAGCAAGATCAGTGACAAATGGCCGAAGCTCTTCGGGTGGTAAGGCCCGATTCAGATATCCCCACTCCTCGGCGGTCTTCGCGTCAATGTCGACGCCTCCCAGGATGATTTCCATGGCGCGACCTCGGCCGACTAGACGCGGCAACCGCTGAGTTCCTGTGCCGCCGGGGAGGATTCCAAGGGGAACTTCCATTTGATTGACGACGGTTTTCCCTATTGCACCGAACCGCATGTCACATGACATAGAAAGCTCGCTGCCTCCGCCTCCCACGCGACCGCCAATTTCCACAATCGTTGCTTTTGGCATCTTCCTATAGGTCTCACACATCAAATGGAACCCACCGATCTCTGACGGCCGTTGCGCAGGACCATCGGTTGGGAAACTCAGAATCGCAGAAACGTCAAAATGGGCAATAAAAAAGTCTGGGTCGTTGCTGCGCAGTACGACAACTCGAACGGAGTCATCTTCGGCCACCTGAGCCCCGAACTTAGCCAGCTCGCGAAATAACGATGGCGTCATCACGTTGATAGGTGGAGCTTCGATTGTGACGAAGGCCACCCCATCGGTGCGTTCAATTTGAAGGAGCTCGAAATCTTCATCAGCTAGGTGATTAGTCATTCTGAGAGTCTCGCGGTTTCTTCGGGTCTGTGCCGTGACTACGTCCGAGAAGAACACTTGTTCGATGCTTGCCCGAACAAGTGTTCGGGTGTATCGTGACAATGTCCGTTCGGTTTCGGGGTCCGACCCTGTTCGTACGGTTTCCACCAATCGGGTAAGACATTTGCCCGATCACTGAACCTGGCTTCACCTGAAGTCAAAGATACGTCCGAGGAGGACAGCAGCGTGGAACGAGAAAAGGCACTCGATATGGCACTGGCGCAGATTGAACGTCAATTTGGTGAAGGCGCTGTCATGAAAATGGGTGAGCGCGGCCAAATGAAAGTTGAAGCTCTGTCATCAGGCAGTTTGGCAATCGACGTGGCTCTTGGCATTGGGGGTCTTCCGCGAGGGCGAGTTGTTGAGATTTACGGTCCTGAAGCATCGGGAAAGTCCACCTTGGCGATGCACGTCGTGGCGGAAGCCCAGCGCACGGGAGGGATCTGCGCTTATGTAGATGCTGAGCATGCCATGGACCCGGATTATGCCAAGAACATCGGTGTTGATGTAGATGAACTACTTATCTCCCAGCCGGACACTGGTGAGCAAGCTCTTGAAATTACGGACATGTTGATTCGTTCGGGAGCTATTGATGTTGTCGTTATCGACTCAGTCGCAGCGCTTACACCAAGAGCTGAAATTGAAGGCGAAATGGGCGATACCCATGTCGGCTTACAAGCTCGATTGATGTCACAAGCCTTACGAAAACTCACCGCCAATCTGAGTAAAACAAATACCATCGTCATCTTCATCAACCAGTTACGAGAAAAGATCGGCGTTATGTTCGGCAGTCCCGAAACAACACCTGGCGGCCGAGCCCTAAAGTTCTACTCTTCGATTCGTATAGATATCCGTCGGATAGAAGCCATCAAATCCGATGGCGAGGTCACCGGTAGCCGCACTCGGATCAAAGTCGTCAAAAACAAGGTCGCACCTCCATTCCGACAGGCCGAATTCGACATTATGTATGGCAAGGGAATCAGTCGTGAAGGGTCACTGGTAGACGTTGGCGTGGAGCAAGGCATCGTCAAAAAATCTGGTGCTTGGTACACCTATGAAGGTGAACAGCTGGGCCAAGGCAGAGAGAACGCAAAACAATTCCTGACAGCGAACCCTGAGATCATGGTCGAAATTGACGGCCGAATAAGAACGCAACTCGGTATGGGTGATTCGTCAAGCGATGACGCAGTCGATAACGACGAAAATGAAGTAGTAGAAGTCGTTGAGGATTAGCTAATCACGAGACCGTCTCTGGCAATTTCTGAGGAACAATCTTTCAGCCCAACGGTCGCGGTGTTTTGCCTTAACCCTGTGAATCCCCTTTACTGAAACCAGCGGCCTAATCTGCAAGCGCTGTAGGTTTAGACGTGTTCCAACGTTCATTCGGGGATGAGGGTGATGACTGACAACCAAGAAAAGCCACAGAACGTCTTTAACTTTGATTACACGCGCGAGGCGCAAACAAGTCCACCTCAGGACTACTACGACAACATCAAGAACAAATATGCTGACGAACGTGACGTGCGGCTTGGTTATCGACCGCCAGGCACAGATGGCTACACGTCAGACTTGACCGGCGACTTAGCCAAGTACGCAGTAGACCCTTACGGGGATGAAGTCGCTGAGCGCGAAGTCATTGATGATTCGGTGGAGGTGCTGTTCATCGGCGGCGGGTTCTCAGCGCTGCTGACGTCGGCTCGGCTCAGAGAGAAGGGCGTCGAGAGCATCAGGATTGTTGAACGCGGAGCCGACGTGGGAGGCACTTGGTACTGGAATCGCTACCCGGGAGTTGCGTGCGATGTTGTGGCCTACGACTATTTGCCACTTCTCGACGAGACGGGGTACGTCCCGAGCCGTCACTACGCTGGCGGCGAAGAGATTTTTCAATACTGCAAACAAATAGCTGAACGTTTCAATCTTTACGAACTCGCCGTTTTCGGCACCACAGTGACCTCAACGATTTGGGATGAGGCCACAGAGATGTGGCATGTGGGGACTGACCGCGGTGACACCATTCGTGCTCAATTTGTGATTTGCGCAAATGGCACGCTCTCAAAACCAAAGCTTGCAAAAATCGACGGTATCGAACGGTTCGCCGGCCATTCATTTCACACATCTCGATGGGATTACGAATACACAGGCTCAGAGCTTGAAGGTTTGCGAGACAAACGTGTTGGGATAATCGGAACGGGCGCGAGTGCCGTTCAAGCGATACCGCAATTAGGCAAAGCTGCAAAAGAATTAATTGTTTTTCAGCGAACTCCATCATCGATTGACGTGCGAGACGATTGGGAGACCGACCCTGAGTGGGCTGCGACATTGGAGCCGGGCTGGCAATCTGAGCGACGCACTCGAGCTATCGAAGGACCACAAATTTCAGACGCAGTAAAAGCACGCAGAGCGGCGTTGTCACGCGAAGAAAAGATTCGACGCCAAGAAAACGCCAACATCGATGCCATGATGCGGATCCACAAACGGATTGACGAAGTTATTGAAGATCCTGCGACCGCAGAGTCGTTAAAGCCGTGGTACATGCTGATGTGCAAGCGGCCCTGCTTCCACAATGAATATCTACCGACGTTCAATCTCCCCACCGTCACGCTCGTCGATACTAAAGGCGAAGGGATCACCGAAATTAGCGAAGCGGGACCGGTATTCGACGGTACGCAGTACGAGGTCGACGTGCTCATTTACGCCACCGGATTCGAAGTCCAACAAACGGGGATTTACAACCGAATCGAAGGCGAAGATGGTCAGGAACTCAACGAGAAATATGTTGATGGAATACGAACTCTGGTCGGGATTCACTCCCAGGGCTACCCAAACCTTTTCATCATGGGTGGATACCAAGCGTTCTTTGCGTTCAACCTGACCGATGTTCTCAATAGCCAAGGAGAACATATTGCTGAGTGCATCGACTTTGTGCGCAACAACGGTATTCACAGCTTGGACTGCGACACCGACGCAGAAGAGTGGTGGGTTCAAGAAGTCATTGCTCACCGAGGAAAAACCAACCGAAACCAGGACTGCACCCCGGGGTATTACAACTTCGAAGGAGCAGAGAATCGGCGACAGGACGGCAACTACAACGGGACAATGAAGCAATATTTAGGGCACATGTCCCACATTCGAGACAACATGGCAGATCACTTCGTTTTCACCCAACGATAATTTCGTTCTGTTCTTCAAATCGTGTTCCGGGGACAGAGCCGCCGAACACTCTCATTCCCCCGTATCGCGCAGGGTCACTAAGCCGTATACCGCAGTGGTTTCACTCTGGCGGATCTGAATTGAAATAAGACGGTTCTTCCCCCGCCTGTTCAATACACGCCCCTCGATGTTGAATATGCCTTCACAAATCGGTTCGAAGTAATCAACACGCATATTTATTGTTGATTGGAACCCTGCCGGAGGGTTTGAATCGGTCCTTGACGTGTAGAGCGCAATGAGATCTACATACGCGCCGGTAAACCCACCAAACAATTGTTTTTTGGGATTGAGACAACCCTCTGGAAGATGGCATTCCAGCAGGAGCTCGCCAACACCTCGGTGCAATACCTTCCAGTCGTACGCTTCCAAAAGGTCGCCGGCAGGGTGCCCGCGGTTAATCAAACGTCCTTCAGGAACGTCTTCTGCCCATGGCCGCGTACCGTCAATCGAATTGCTCACAGTGAGATTCAACTCCATGACTACCTCCGATGCCCAATACCCTGTTGAGCGTGAGTGGAAAGTATGTGGTCCGCACCTACGGGTGCCAGATGAACGAACATGATTCTGAACGCATAGCGGGCCTGCTCGAAATGGATGGGTTGGAGCAAACCGACTCTTTTGACGACGCTGACGTCATCGTTCTGAACACATGCTGTATTCGAGAAAATGCGGACAACAAGCTGTACGGGCAACTGGGAAACCTGAAGAAGTTAAAGAAGGAACGCCCTGATCTCCAGATCGCAGTTGGCGGATGTCTCGCTCAAAAAGATCGTGAAATGATTCAAGACAAAGCCCCCCACGTCGATGTTGTTTTCGGTACTCACAACGTCGCGCGAGCAACTGGATTGTTGGCCGAGGCTCGCATCAGCGGCTCTTTCCTTCAGCACTTCCCGTCAAACGAGATGCCAGCTACGCCGCCTGGGTGACTATTCAGATCGGATGCGACAATTCGTGCGCTTTTTGCATCGTGCCAGCGGTCCGCGGCCGAGAAATTTCTCGCCCTTACAACGAGCTTGTCAAAGAAGTTGAAGAATTAGCGGCTTCCGGTATCACCGAGGTCACTCTTTTAGGGCAGAACGTGAATAGCTACGGTCGAGATCTCACACTCAAACTTCGGGGCGCTGAACTGCCTCCAGGCGCTGAAGATCTCGCGGGGAAAGTATGGGTCGCCGGAAGCCACACAGCTCGCCCACTTTTCTCCGATTTACTTCGCTCTGTCTCAGAAGTAGAAGGGATTCGTCGCGTCCGCTACACCAGTCCACACCCGAAGGACTTACGCCCCGAAACCATCACCGCGATGGCAGAAGTCGCCGAAATATGCGAGCACCTGCATCTTCCCCTCCAATCAGGTAGCGATGAGGTCCTATCGGCCATGCACCGTGGCTACACAGCGGACCGTTACCTGGCAAAGGTTCACGCCGCTCGGCTCGAAATTGCTGATCTAGCTCTTAGCACCGACATCATTGTCGGGTTTCCAGGGGAGAGTGACCGTGACTTTGAGAAAACGTTAGAGGTAGCGGCCGAAGCCAGGTTTGATAACGCATACACCTTTGTGTACTCCCCGCGCCCAGGAACTCAAGCCGCAGAACTTGTCGACAAATACGTAACTTCTTCAGTTGCGTCGACGCGGATGGAACGCTTACGCAAAGTTATTGAGCGTTCCAGTCGACTGGGAAACGAGTCCAGAATTGGGCATCACGAAGAGGTCATTGTGGAGGGCCGCTCAAAGCGCGACCCGAATATGTTGACAGGACGAACCCGCCACAATCGGCTGGTTCACTTCCCAGCGAATCAGCCAATCAGGCCTGGGTCCTATGCCCAGGTGAACGTAACCGACGCTCGCACCTTCAATCTCATAGGGGAGTTAGTCGAAGTGACCGCGGCGCCCAAACATCGAACGCGAATACCGGTGGTCGCCTCCTGACTACTCGCGAAGGATTGTGTGAGCAGCCCATCGTGCTTGTAGGGCCGACTGCGTCCGGGAAATCCGCGTGTGCACTGGAAATCGCTAGACGAACCGCTGGAGTTGAACTGCTGTCTGTTGATTCGATGCAGGTATACCGGCGAATGGACATAGGGACCGCCAAACCCACCCCAGCAGACCAGGCGGAGGTCCGTCACCACTTAATTGACCTCGTCGAACCTGATGTTCCCTTTTCACTTGTCGACTTTCAAACTGCCCACGACTTAGCGCGATTAGAGATCCAAGAACGAAACGCGATACCGCTTCTCGTCGGAGGGACCGGTTTGTATGTGAGAGCAGTAGTCGATCGGTTGACGCCCCCTCCGCGCTTCAACGACATCGCATCAAAGTTAGAGACTGAAGAAGATACGGAAAGTCTCCATAAACGGCTACGAGAACTCGACCCCAACGGGGCAGCTCGCATGGAGGCCAGCAACCGGCGTCGCATTATTCGAGCATTGGAGGTGACTCTGGGAACCGGTCAACCCTTTTCTTCTTTCGGTCCAGGTTTGGATCATTACCCTGAGGTGCCTTACCGAATAATTGGAGTTGACATCAACCGCGATCACCTTGATCAGCGAATCAGACAGCGCTATTTGGAACAAATGGAAGCTGGCTTTCTCGAAGAGGTTCGAGAGTTAGCCGACCACGATTTGGCGCACAGCGCAGGTCAAGCCCTGGGGTACAAAGAACTGCTTGCTCATGTTCGGGGAGAGACTTCTCTAGAAGACGCTCTCGAACTTGCTGTGCGGCGCACCAAACGGTTTGCGCGACGTCAGCAACGTTGGTTTCGGCGTGATCCACGAGTGGAATGGGTGCAACCCCACGAGATCAACGCACTGATTAATGAAATTTCGTCGCAGTAATCGCGCCCGGAACTGTGAGAATGGACTGGGAGTTCTCTATGCGACTAACTAAACATCACGGTTTAGGTAACGACTTTCTTGTCGGGCTAGTGGACCAGGCCCCCCATGCTTTGGCATCGTTTGCTCGCGAAATTTGCGCCCGTCGAACCGGCATCGGAGCAGACGGCCTTGTGTTAGGGCTCCCAGGTAATAATGGCGCCGATTTAACGATGCTGCTGCACAACGCCGACGGGTCGATCGCCGAAATGAGTGGCAACGGCATCCGATGCCTTGCCCAAGCCCATGCCATGGCTCATGGAACAGGAGCTACTTCCCTTGAGATCGACACCACCGGCGGGCGCCGACAGGTCGAGATCGACAGTGACGGCACCCACGCCGAGGCTTCGGTCAACATGGGGCCGGTCGGTCCCGGCCCCGGGGTAGATGACCAGATTTTAGCAGAGACAGCGGGGTCCTTGGTAGGCACCGCTGATCTCGGAAACCCACACCTCGTTGTTGTTGTCGACGACTTAGCGGCAGTTGATATCGGCGAACTCGGCGCACGATACGAAACTCTCTATCCGCAAGGAATAAACGTCGAATGCGTCGCTGCAGACCCAAACGACGCCGACAACCTCGACATGCTGGTGTGGGAGCGCGGAGTGGGAGTTACCCAAGCATGTGGAACTGGTGCGACAGCGGCCGCGGTTCGCGCACATCAGTGGGGATTAGTGAAACAGCAGGTGAACGTTCGGATGACTGGAGGAGAAGTGCAAGTGGTAGCCAACGAACACCCACTTCTCATCGGTCCAACAGTTTACGTTGCCAGTATCGAACTTCCCATATGAACGATTCCCCCGATGATCGGAACGGTGAGTCCTCACACCGAGGTGGCTTCGGTGAATTCGCCGGAGAAGCCACGGGTCTCATCGACCGGTCATTTCGGGAACAAATTGTTTTGGTGGCAGTCCGATTCCCTGGCTCCTCAACCGATCAAGTGGAAGCCAACCTCGATGAGCTTGCCCGGCTTGTGGATACAGCTGGCGCGGACCCGATTGATCGAGTGATCCAAAAGCGAGACGCACCAGACCCGGCTACATATGTTGGAAAAGGCAAGGCAAGTGAGATCCACGCAACCTCAGAGGCGTCGGATGCCGACACCGTGGTTTTTGATGACGAACTCAGCCCGGCACAACAGTTCAACTTGGAAAAAATTCTTAAGCGAACAGCGTTAGACCGCACGGCAGTGATTCTGGATATTTTCGCTCAGAATGCGACAACGTTGGAGGGGAAAGCACAAGTTGAGTTAGCTCAACTGAAATATCGGTTACCGCGATTACGGGGGAGAGGTGATCAACTCAGTCAACAGGGCGGAGGGATCGGCACTCGGGGGCCCGGTGAGACAAAACTTGAGGTAGACCGTCGGCGTATCCAACGTCGATTGGCCAAATTAGAAAAAGACCTCACTGGGCTAAGACGAACCAGAAAAAATCAGCGGAAATCTCGTCGACGCTCCCGCTTTCATACCGTAGCGATCGTTGGATACACCAATGCTGGGAAATCCACTTTGTTGAACCATCTGACTGGCGCTGAAGTGCTGGTAGAAGATCGCCTTTTCGCAACTCTGGACGCTACAACTCGACGTCTACCGCTCCCCGGTGGTGAAACGGTGTTGATCACCGACACCGTTGGCTTTATCCAAAGATTGCCGACCGGTCTAGTTGAAGCATTCAAATCTACTCTTGAAGAAGTGGCGGAGGCCGACCTACTTCTTCACGTCGTGGACGGCTCCGGGTCTGACCCCGAAGCCCAAATGGAAGCGGTGCGGTCAGTGCTGCGCGAGATTGGGGCTGGAGACGTACCCGAATTTACGGTTTTTAATAAAGTCGACCAACTTGATGACGGCGGCATAGACCACCTTCTGCGTCATCATGAAGGCTCCCTGGGGGTTTCGGCTCGAACTGGTGCAGGATTGGACCGGCTCCTCTCTTCGATCGGTGACCGACTGCGGAGCCTCACCCAAATAGTGGAACTGTTAATTCCTTGGAGCAGAGGTGACATATTGGCCGCAACACATCGAGAAGGTGAAGTCTTGCTAGAGCAACACGAAGAGCATGGCACCCGCATTCAGGCACGTTTAGATGAAGTCTCTCAAAGTCTCCTCTCGGACTTCATTGTCCGCGATGTTTCAGGGAGAGTTGGATGACACAGAAGAAAGGCTTCAACCCACCGCCTTACCCCTATGAGCGACTCGATGAACTCAAACCTTTGGGCGCCCACCACCAAGGCGGGATTGTCGACTGTTCAATTGGGACACCCTTCGATGCGCCACCTCCGGGAGTTGTTGCAGCTCTAGGCAGCTCAGATACAGAACGCGGCTATCCACCGTCTATCGGAACCCCCGAATTTAGAGAAGCGGTCGCTGCATGGATGTCGATCCGACTCGGTTGTCAACTGGACCCGGCCCAGGAGATTGCGGCTGCCGTAGGTACCAAAGAATTCGTCGTAGGGCTACCTCACTGGATGAAATTGCGGCACCCCGACCGCGACACGGTTTTGTATCCAGCGATCAGCTACCCGAGCTATGAAATGGGGGCGGTCTTGGCGGGTTGTCGGGCTGTTCCAGTACCAGTGGATGCAAATTGGTCTATACGACTAGACGCCATCGCCCCTGAAGACCGGGCTCGCGCCCTTCTGTTGTGGGTCAATACCCCAGGAAATCCAGCTGGGGGCCTTGATGACCTAGAAGCAGCAGCGGCATGGGGACGATCGCACCAAGTGCCGGTATTTAGCGACGAGTGTTACAGCGAATTCACATGGGATGGGCCTCCCCGCACGATTCTGGCTACAGGCACCCAAGGCGTGGTCGCTGTGCACTCGCTATCGAAACGGTCGAATCTTGCAGGAGTTCGTGTGGGTTTCTACGCGGGTGACCGCGACTTGGTTGGCTACTTACGCGAAGTTCGCAAGCACGCAGGTTTTATGGTGCCTGGGCCGGCCCAAGCAGCAGCCATAGCGGCGCTCTCCGACCAAGAACATGTGAACAAGCAACGAGAAACCTATCTCGCCCGTCTACAACGTTTGTCAAAGGTGATGACAACGATGGGAGTCGAAACGAATCTCCCGAGAGGGGGCTTCTATCTGTGGGTGCCCGCTCCCAACGGTGATGCTTGGGCTTTTACCCGTCAACTCGTTGAGCAAATCGGTCTCCTGGCTTCACCGGGTGAGTTCTACGGGTCCAGCGGTGCAGAGCACGTGCGTGTCGCTGCAGTGCAACCTGATGAAAGAATCGGACTCTTAGAGCAACGACTTGGAACGAGTTGACGGCTCTTCACGATCAGACCGTACCCTTGGGCCGGTGATCGATCTTCTCGACTTGGCGGCCGAACTGGTTGACGTGCCATCAGAGAGTCATCAAGAAACAGCGCTGGCTGATCTTTTCGAATCGCGTCTCCACACGGCTTCCCATTTGGCTGTACACCGTCTCGGAGACAACGTCGTCGCACGTTCTGAACAAGGTCGAGAACACCGAATTGTTATTGCCGGCCACCTAGACACCGTCCCGGCGAATAACAATCAAGGTGCCCGAATCGAGGGAGACCGCCTCTACGGCCTAGGCGCTTGTGACATGAAGGGCAGCCTTGCTGCTCAACTAGCAACGGCTCTCGCTGTACACGAATCCGCAGTCGACGTGACCTACGTTTTTTATTCCTGTGAGGAAGTGGCAGCCCAGCACAATGGACTGAAACAGTTATTCGATCTACGACCCGAACTAGTTGCAGGCGACGTCGCGCTGTTGGGTGAGCCAACGTCCGCAACAATTGAGGCGGGATGTCAGGGCACCCTCCGCGTGAAGGCGGTCTACAAAGGTGAGCGCGCTCACACCGCTCGACCCTGGAAAGGCCTCAACGCCATTCATCGGCTTGGGCGAGTGCTGGAATCCCTGAACAGCTACGAAGGGCGGCGTCCAGTAGTCGACGGCTGTGAATATCGCGAAGCAATGCAAGCGGTATATGTCGAAGGAGGCGTGGCAGGCAACGTCGTGCCCGACCAAGCAACTCTCACTGTGAACCTTAGATACGCGCCGGATCGCAGTCCTGAGGAAGCGCAAAGCCATGTAGCGGAACAACTCGGACCTTATGACGAGCTAATCATCGATGATCATGCCCAAGGGGCGATGCCCGCGCTCGGTCACCCACTTTTGCGGACCCTCATCACTCGCAACGACCTCGAAGTCCGAGCGAAACTGGGTTGGACCGACGTTGCACGCTTCGCCGAGCACGGCATTCCCGCCGCGAACTTTGGAGCTGGCGACGCATCAATAGCTCATACTCGAAATGAGTTTGTGGAACGTCACGAGATAGAACTTGTGCACGCCGCGTTATTGGACTTGCTGACGACTGGTGTGGATTAACCACTCATCATTTCTGCAAGAACTTTCGCGACACCATCTGCGACATTGGCACAAGTCACTTCATTGGCGACGCTTTGAGTATTGGGATGTGCGTTAGCGACTGCGACCCCCCAACCGGCAAATTCAAGCATCGCATTGTCGTTGGGCATATCACCGAAAGCCACCACTTGCTCCGGAGTGATTCGGCGTTGGTCACACAATTTCTTTAGGCCGAAAGCCTTGTCAACACCTGGAGGCATTAATTCGATAAAAGGAAGTCCGGCGTGCATCACGTTGGCCCGCCCGTTGATTAAGGGATTGAGGACCGCCATCGTTTCATCCGCGGACAGGTCAGGCAGGTTCACCAGGAGCTTGTGGACGCGATGGTCAAGCAACGGAATCAAGTCAGAAATATCGGTCTCAGTTGCTCGACCCGCTTGTTGTAACCATCTCCGTTCGGCCACAAAGTCGTCGGCCATTTCAGCGCAAAATCCGGCATTCGGATGGGCGTCGCGGATTTCCGTTACCAAGGCGCGCGCATCGGACAAATCAAGGGTCGCGAACTGTGTGGTGATGTCTGTCAGAGGGTCGTAAGCCACCGCGCCATTAGCGCATACCAACGTCGTCGGGATCCCCGTTTGCTGAGGTATGGACTTGCAGTACCGGGGCGGTCGTCCTGTCACGACAACGAATTCGATATCGAACTCGTTTAGCCGACGAAGAACCTCTTTAGTGGGTTGTGAGATTTCTCGCTCGGCACCCAAAAGAGTGCCATCAAAATCAGTAGCTACTAAGGCCACTTGTCGGATCGAAGGACGAATGCTCACAAGCCGTAGCGCCCCGGTTCGGTTCTCAACCATTCACCGATTGTTTCCCCGACCATGATTGAGGTGGGGTTGGTATTCGCTCTCGGCACTGTGGGGAAGATCGACGCGTCGGCAACCACCAGCCCGTCTACTGCATGACATCGACCGTATTGATCCACCACTGAGGTTGGATCGTCGGGTGGACCCATCCGAGCAGTTCCACACGGGTGGTAACCAGACGCGGCGAAACGGCGGAGCAAAGAGAGAACATCATCCTGGTGCGATATTCGCCGTATATCTGGAAAGACAACTTCTTCAGTTAATGCTCCCAATGGTCCCGTATCTACAAAACGAAGCGCATCGGAAAAGCCTTCTGCTAGGCGCGTGGCGTCCCGATCATTCTCACAAAACCGAGAACTAATCTGAGGAGACGCGAAGGGGTCGGCGTTCGGGAAAATCAGTTCCCCGACGCCGTCTACCTGCTCGAGAACAGCGGCAACACCAAAATAAGGAACGTTTTCTCTCCCAGCAAACGTCAACTGCTCTATCTGCAGGTCCATTCGCTGATCACTCGCTGGGGCGGTATACCTCAGAATCGTCTGAATAATTGGTTGATTTCCTGCGACCAGTTCAAGGTGAGTTGGACGACACAAAACTATTATTCCCGGATGATCCGACAAGTTTCGGCCCACCCCTGAGACATCGGCAATCACATCCACACCGATTCGATTCAGATCTTTAACAGGCCCAATACCAGACCTTAAAAGGATCCCGGGCGTGTGAATCGCACCCGCACACAGCACAATCAAATTCGCCTCGATCTGTTCAAGAGATCCATCTGTACGAACTACCTCGACTCCGATGACGCGCCCGCGCGTGATCAGTAGACGATTTGTGTGGCAACCGCCGCGAATCTCAAGATTGGGCCGTAGGCGAGCGGGAGCAAGATACGCAGAAGCTGTCGAAATGCGAAGTTGACCCAGTTTGTTCATTGGCAGAGGGCCCGCGCCCCACGCCAACGGATCGTTCTGATCTAGACACTCAGGGAAACCGAGTTCGTCTGCGGTAGCAAGAAAGGCTTGATGCAGTTCGGTGAGTTCATCGTGAGGATAGCGACGGACGCTAATTGGACCAGCATCGCCATGATGTGACTCGTTCCCAAAGTCAAGATCACGCTCAAGGCGACAGAAGGTCTCTAAGACGTTTTTCCAAGCCCATTCGGGATTTCCGCGACTAGCCCACTCGTCGTAATCTTCGGGAACTCCACGCAAAAAAATGCACGTGTTGACTGCACTCGAACCGCCGGTCACTCTTCCCCTCGGTAAAGGTTGTCCGGGGCGTTGCTCGGTCGGGGAGTACTCAAGTTGCCAATCGTGGTCTACGACACTGTTGTGATGACCGTTGCGAAGATCAACGGGCGTATCAGCCATCGCCGAATAATCGGGACCAGCCTCAAGCAAGAGCACTTGCCGATTGGGATCTTCGCTTAAACGAGAGGCCAACGGTGACCCCGATGCACCTGCGCCCACCACAATTACTTCGTAACTCACCTCGTTAGCCACCGGAACGAAACTAGTAGCAGAAGTCACCAAGAGCCCGTCGATGATGTGACCTAGGCTCTTTAGATGCCCGATACCGTCATCCGGAACGCGACCATCATTGACGGGACAGGGGCCCCGCGATTCGTTGGTGACGTATCAATTGAAGACGGGCATATCACTGAGATCGGCGAAATATCTGGTTCCCCCGCTGACCTTGAAGTCGATGCCACCGACCTGGTTCTCGCGCCAGGGTTTGTGGATGTGCATACTCATGATGACGGCGCGTTGGTGCAACACCCGGACATGACCTTCAAAGTTTCCCAAGGTTGCACCAGTGTCGTAGTCGGGAACTGTGGTTTCTCAGCTATTCCAGCAATAACGGGAGAAAGCACCCTTGACCTCTCAGGGGTGGAGGCCAGTTGGAGCGACTTGGAGGGCTACCGCGACGCGGTCGAGAGGTCAAACCCAGCGGTCAATGCGATGATGCTTGTAGGTCACAACACCATCCGGACCTTGGAAATGAAAGGCGAGCGAGGAGCCCCCAATGATCATCAGCTTTCGCGCATGCAAGAGCATGTCGAATTAGCTATGCAACAAGGGGCATGCGGATTCTCAACCGGATTGATTTACCGGCCGGGGCGGTGGGCTGACACAGAAGAGGTTCTCGACCTTGCCAAAGTGGTAGCTCCGTTTGAGGGAATCTACGCCACGCATATGCGCAACGAAAACGATCATCTTTTAGAAGCAGTCGATGAAGCACTTCGCATTGGTGCCGAAGCCGGGGTAGCGGTGCAGATCAGTCACCACAAAGCAGCTGGCCGACGCAATTGGGGGAAAGTTACCGAATCATTGGCGAAAGTGGATGCAGCGGTGGCACAAGGGGCGCGAGTAACTCTCGACGTCTACCCCTATACCGCAGGCAGCGGCCCGATGGCCCAATACTTCGACATAAACAACCCGGATCCTGAACTTGCACAAGCCATTCAACTGGCCTCCTGTCCGGCCTTTCGGGAATACGAAGGTCGCATGCTCATCGATATTGCGAGCGAGCTTGATCTGAGCGCACCTGAAACGGTTCAACACATCCTCACTGCGCCGGAGGGCAAACAAACAATCTGTATTCAACACATCATGGACGAAGGCGACGTGGTGACGAACCTGCGTCATGACCGGGTCATGGTTGGGTCAGACGGAATTCCTGATCTAACCGGACGACCCCACCCCCGGTTGTTTGGAACGTTCCCACGTGTCCTAGGCCGCTACGTTCGAGAACAAGGGGTGCTCGATCTCGAAAGTGCTGTGCGACGGATGACTTCTCTATCGTGTGATGTTCATGGGCTTCGAGATCGAGGCCGAGTCGCGGTTGGCAACTGGGCTGACTTAGTGCTGTTCGACCCTTTATTAGTATTAGACATCGCAAGTTATGAAGACCCAAAAAGAGAATCGGTGGGTATCAACAACGTGTGGGTTAATGGTCAACTCGCCTTTACCGAGGGACACCACACTCAAATCGGAGCAGGGCGCGTCTTGCGATACCGACAGCACTAAGCCCGACTAAGGCCAACTCCCGAGTACCCTGTCAACTGAGTGCGGTGCGGACTCTCACTTCAGTCCCCCACGCGACGCCCGGTCGCCACGAGGCGGCCACCCAAGACGCCGACCCCTCAGCGTCAAACATTTGAAAGTTCGCCTAAGTGACAACGACCTTCGCCCAACTCGGCGTGCCCCAAGACCTCATAGATGCCCTTGCCAGCCAAGGAATCGAATCACCCTTCGCCATACAGATTCTTGCAATCGGCGACGCGATGGCTCGGCGAGATGTGTGTGGCAAAGCTAAAACTGGATCAGGAAAAACGCTCGCGTTTAGTTTGCCCGCAATTGCGCACACTGAACGCAATCAGCAAGGCAAACCGACAACCTTGGTGCTCACTCCCACACGCGAACTGGCCAACCAAATAGCGGGGGTGGTGGCACCCTTAGCCGAAGTAAGGAATTTGCGTCCAATAGCGGTGTACGGCGGCACAAACATCGACAAACAAATCGAGACGATTGCCAACGGGATAGACATCATCATTGCCACTCCCGGGCGCCTCATCGATTTGATCGACAGAGGTGCAATGGATGTGGGTTTAGTTGAGCGTGTCGTCGTTGATGAGGCCGACCGGATGGCCGATATGGGGTTTCTCCCTCAAGTGGAATGGATACTTCGACACATCCACGTAGACCACCAGACAATGCTTTTCTCAGCGACCCTGGATGGAGCGGTTGACACTGTTGTTAAACGACACCTTGCCGATCCGGTGTTCCACGAAGTTTCCGAACCCGAAGTGACCGTAAGTGAAATGGGTCACGTGTTTATGGCCGTTCACAAGATGAACCGTGTGCAGGTCGCGGCACGCATCATTGGCCAGGCCAGTAAAACGCTGCTCTTCACGAGAACAAAACGCGGTGCCGACCAGTTAGAACGCGAACTTCGGTCCGAAGGTGTCAAGGCGGCGGCCATCCACGGCGATTTACGACAAACCCAGCGAGAAAAAGCACTCAGTGACTTTACGAATGGGAAACTCAAAGCACTGGTGGCTACAGATGTCGCAGCTCGCGGCCTCCACATCGACGACGTGGGCATTGTGATCCATTACAACCCCCCTGAAGACCACAAAACCTATTTGCATCGATCAGGACGAACAGCTCGCGCTGGTGCCACCGGAACAGCAGTCACCATGTTCTTGTGGGATGAAGAACTCCAAGTACGTCAACTCCAGCGGCGATTAGGGCTAAAACTCCCACTCCACGAAGTCTTTTCTAATGATGTGCGACTAGATGACCTTGCGGCATGGGCACGCCAGCAAAGTTGAAATTTGACCCGTCGGGTCTTCCCGCGCCCGTAGCGCTAGCTGCGAACGAGGTTGCACAACGGATACAGCGAGGTCACACCGGAGAAGAGTTACTTAATCAGTTGGCAGACCTTGGGCGGCTCCGGGAGGAAGAACTTACCGACCAGCGATCCAGTGGCGCAGTCTTCACCCCTTACGACGTCGCAGAAGAACTCGTCGATGTGATCCATCAGTTGGTCCGGGCGTGTTCTTGTTAGCTGCCGCAGAACGAAAGTTCCACAACGGAGAATCAGTACCTTCGATCACACAAAGCCTCAGAGGAATTGACATCGATCCGGTAAGTGTGGCCGTCGCCCGATCAACCCTTCAGTTATGGGCCGCGTGGCGTGGCGACCATTGGCCCACCATGAACTCCATTGTTGAAGGAGACGCACTTATACAGACACCACGCGACTGGTACGGAACCTGCGACGCGGTGATAGGCAATCCCCCGTTTCTTGGTCAATTCAAATCCGACACCGCTCGCGACAAGCGTCGATCCGCAGTTCTTAAGGAACACTTCGGTCCTAGGTACAACGGCTACATCGACGAAAGCATGCTCTTTGTTCTCCTGGGAATAGAACTAGGTCACAAAAAAAGTCGCATTGCGCTAATTGTGCCGACCTCCGTTCTTGGCTCAGATTCGAGCCGAGCCGCCAGAGAGTGGATCGACGAGACGTTGCCTCCGAAGGCCCTTTGGTTAGGTGGCCGATCCATATTTGATACCGCCACCGTTGACGTATCAGCGCCAATACTTGGCGGTTCTCATCGCAGCTATTGCCAAGTGCTTCGATACAAATCTGAGAAAACACTTCAGATTGCACGACCACCAGCCGGACAGTGGGCTTCGCTTCTCGCAGCAGCAAACGGCACACCCAAAGTGCAACTCACCGGGCGACACACTCTCAGCGATACCGCCGATGTATCCGCCGATTTCAGAGACGCCTATTACTGGTTGGCTAAAAGAGTTACAGAAGGAGAAGTTGATGACTCTCGCCCCCGACTCGCCACCGTCGGACTTATCGACCCCTTCCAGTACATGTATGGCGAACTTGAGATCAGATTCGCGAAACAACGATTTCGACGACCCGTCATTGAAATCGAAGATCAACCCCCGCCACCGTTCGCAAATTGGCTTCTGCGCCGATCAAACCCCAAAGTTCTAGTAGCAAGCCAAACCCGCGTCATTGAGTGCTACGCCGATCAGCGTGGCGATGTGCTCCCATCGACGCCGTTGATCACAATCACACCCACCGACCGAACGCGCCTATGGCATTTGTTAGCAGCAGTAGCCGCCCCAGCAGCATCTGCGTGGGCTGTTACGGCCACCGCAGGCACCGGACTCAGCCAAGAAACGGTCAGATTACGGGCTTCCCTGCTAGCAGAATTACCGCTGCCCGTCCCATCAAAAGATTGGGATGAAGGCGCAGAATTAGCACGTCAGATCCAATCCAGTGACAGAAACCCAGACACGATTATTCAATTTGGCGAAGTGATGAATCGGGCCTACAACACGCCTTCAGACGAGCTTTTACAGTGGTGGATTCAACGCATTCAAAAAAAACGCCCTTGACCTCCTAGGGGACCACTCAGGTAGCCTTTTAGATCAGCCCAGGAGCGACCGTGTTCGAAGTGCCTGACACCCAACGAACTTCTCCCACAGATCCTCCTCCCGCGTCCGGAGCATGGTTCGAACACATGCCTTCCGGGGATCGACAATTCTTCGCATTATCCCCTCATCGCGCGTATGTACTCGAGGGCGGGGGCGAAATCGTAACGCCACAAATTGCCTACGAAACATGGGGCACCCTTGATGCGGCAGCAGGTAACGCAGTGTTGGTGTGCCACGCGCTCACCGGCGACGCCCATGCCCACGGAGATTCAGGCCCAGGTCAACCCACGCCGGGTTGGTGGAACGATTTTATTGGCCCCGGCCGACCACTCGACACTGACCGCTACTTCGTCGTTTGCGCAAACGTTCTTGGCGGATGCCAAGGGACAAGCGGCCCAGCGTCCATCAACCCAACCAGTGGACAACGATGGGGCGGCGACTTCCCAATTGTGACTGTGCGCGACGTCGTCCGATCCCAAAGAGCGTTAGCTCAACATCTCGGAATCCAAAGGTGGATGGCTGTCGTTGGCGGATCAATGGGGGGAATGCAAGCACTTGAATGGGCGGTGAGCTACCCAAATCGATGCGGTTCCTTAGTGATCATCGCCTCGACCGCCGCCGCGTCGGCTCAACAAATCGCGTGGAGCCAGGTGGGTCGTCAGTCAATTCTTGATGATCCGGCATACCAAGGCGGCCACTATTACGACGCGCCACTTGGAGAGGGCCCACATCGGGGCTTGGCAAATGCCCGGCGAATAGCGATGATTCACTATCGAAGCGGCGAAGAGTTCGATCGACGATTCGACCGTCACAGCAACGACCCCATCGAACCATTCCGCCTCGAACACCGTTTCGATATCGAGAGCTACCTCGATTATCAGGGCCAAAAGATTCAGTCGCGATTTGACGCCAACACATATCTTGTTCTCAACAAAATGATGGACCTCCACGACGTCGGACGCGGACGTGGGGGAGTCGAACAGGCTCTAAAGAGAATCACTTGCCCAAGTATCCTCATGAGCGTTCGCACCGATTTCCTTTACCCCAGATACCAGCAAATACGTATCGTTGATGCCCTGCGAGGTCGCGTCCCTGTCGAACACGTCGACATAGACAGTGACAACGGCCACGATGGTTTTCTTACCGAAGCCGAACAAACGGGCGAACCTATGGGTGACTTCATCGAGAAGATCGCCAAAGGATCGATCGCGTAAACCTGTCCGCCGGTTCAAATTCCGAACTGCTTCAGCTAAGAGTTCGACAAGATGTCATCGACCTCTGCAAGCTCAACAGCATTCAACTGCCACCCCGACGCAAGAGAATTCGCGAATACCTGATCGGCGCTGGTGGCACCTGCAATAATGCTAGGGATTTCTGGCCTCATTAGAAGCCAAGAAAATGCCAACTCCAACAAAGTTCGATCCCTGTGCCTTAGCCATTCAATGAGTTTGCTGACAATCAATAATTTGCGTTCATCGATAAACAGGTCGAGACGGTCCTGAGGCCACTCAGCAAGGCGAGTGCCGGGTCGTGGGCCCTTAACTCCCACTTTGCCCGTCAGAAGCCCTGACTCAAGAGGAAAGAACGGCAAAAACACGATGCTGTGTTCGTTACACACATCAAATATTTCGGCCTCGGGTTCCCGGTGAAGAAGGGAATAACGATTCTGCACAGTCCTATACGGCGTGAGCAAGTCACGCTTCGCAACGTCAGCGGCCGAATCGAGTCGATCCGCGTCGTAGTTTGAGCAACCGATTTCTCGAACTTTGCCCGCTACAACCAATTCGTGAAGGGCTTCAAGAGTCTCCCTTTCTGGTACCTCATCATCTGGAGTGTGTAACTGAAATAGGTCGATCCAGTCGGTATCAAGTCGGCGCAAACTTCGATCAACCGAACGCCGGACCCATTCGGCGCTCCCACCAGTCAACCCAGGGTCCATATCGCGCAACCCGAATTTCGTAGCGATGATTATTTGATCTCGGTGCCCTTTCATCGCATACCCAAGCATCTCTTCGGAAGCTCCTGAGCCGTACACGTCAGCGGTATCGAAAAAATTGATACCCGTATCTAGACAAGCAGCAAAAACCTCATCGGTACGCTCTTGATCAATTCGAGTGCCGAAGTTGTTGCAACCGAGGCCGACCTCAGATACCTCAAGTTCACCCATCCTTCGTTGTTCCACGATGGGATCATAGGAGCGTTGGCCGCTACCGTCATTGTGTGCCGGAATTGATTGAAGTTGAGTTGTATCGAAAATCGGCCGCACGTGCCGTGGGCCGCACCATTTCCTCAGTAACTCTGCCCAATCTCACATACCTAAAAGGCACACAAGGGCTTGACGCTCTCCAATCGGCCACCCACAACCAGAATCTGAACCAAGTACGACGTAAAGGGAAGCTGCTCATACTCGACATAGGCGACCGCTCTCTTGGCTTGCGATTCGGTATGACGGGACGCCTCGTCGTTGACGGGAAAACCCCTATCGAACGGTTGCTATACACAACACCAAAAGTCCAGCGAAACCACATCCGGTTCGTCATGACCTTCGCACAAGGCAGCGAGTTGGCAATGGTGGACCCCAGAGGGTTCGGCAACATTGAACTGCAACCCGACGAAACAAAATTAGGCCCCGATGCCGCCAATATCTCACGTCAAGAACTTGGCGTATCACTCAAGAATAGCAACGCGACCCTCAAGGCCCGTTTACTCAATCAACAGAAAATCTCCGGGCTAGGTAATTTATTGTGCGACGAGATTCTGTGGAGAGCAGGTCTCGACCCTCGCAGACCATGTCGCTCGCTCAAAGAGCGCGAACTAGACCTACTCGCTAGTTCCATTAAGCGAACAATCAAGGTACTCACACAGCGAGGGGGGTCCCATGTGGGCGATATTCAAGACCAACGACGCAAAACGGGCATCTGCCCGAAAGACGGCAGCGAACTACATCGTTGCTCATTAGGAGGTCGAACAACTTGGTGGTGCCCTGAACACCAGCGTTGAATAGCGGTAGCTACGCTGCTGTGGTGCTACATGTCCAATTGTTGTCCCAGCAATCGCAAAGTGCTGTTGGAACAGGAGCCCAAAAGTGGTGGTTGCTCGTAGCTGGGCTCTTCTTGATTTCCCTGTGTCTTCTAGGAGCATTTATCAAGATATGGCGAAAGACCCTGCCACCAGCTCGCCAGCCCTATATCCCTCCCGATTTGCCGAAACCAGATGAAATCATGGAGCAAACATCAGCAGACAACGAAACGCGCGGTTCAGAACCCGGGCTAGGTTCAGGTCATGGCCGATGGATTCAACCCCCAGGAAATGATTGATCGCTTCCGAGAGCGAGCCAACGCGGTTCAAAAACGTAATCTCCCCGCCGTAGGTGGTGAGGAGCGCCGTCTGTTCATCGAACAAGCGAAACAAGACTTCATGGACTTCGCAATCGTCGCGGACGCTTCAGCGACGATTGAGGATGGGGTCCTCACCTTGACCATTGACCTTCGACCAAAATCGGATTCAGATAGCTAACCATTCCGGACTGTTAAGTTTGACGCCCGGCTTGGTACAGTGACGCATTCCCGCGGATGTAGCTCAGTTGGCTAGAGCGCAACCTTGCCAAGGTTGAGGTCGCCGGTTCGAATCCGGTCATCCGCTCCACAGTAATTGCCCCCAACCCGGCAGGTTTGGGGACAATTGTCGTAATGGTGTGTAGAGAATCGGGAATGGCGCGATTCAAGCGGTAGGGTCGTCAGCGTTCTTGGGATTACCCCCGGGACAGACTCTGAGGAGACCCTTTGGCCGCCACTGCTTCAGCAGATCACAGCGGACTCACGGTGACGCGTTTCCTCAAATTCACGTTCCCCTACATCGCCGTTCATCTTGGCTGTCTCTTTGTGCTCACCGTAGGGTTCAGCTGGTTTGCCCTCGTAGTTTCGATATTTGTGTACCTAGCGCGTGGCGTAGGAATCGGCAGCTTCTACCACCGCAAGTTCAGTCACCACGCATTCAAAACTGGACGAGTGACCCAATTCGTTGGTGCCTGGCTCGGTGCGAGCGCCGCGCAGGGAGGACCTTTGTGGTGGGTTGCTCATCATCGTCGCCACCACAGAAACTCGGATGCGGAAGGAGACCTTCACTCCCCGCGGGTAGTGGGCTTCGGAATTGCTCATCATGGATGGTTGGCACGCGCCACCGCGGACAAAACTCACCTCGACGAAGTTGAAGATTTAGCCCGTTATCGAGAGCTGCGTTGGCTCGATCGCAACTCATGGGCACCGATATTGTCTACGGCTTTCGGTCTGTTTTTCGCGGGAATTGCGATTGGACGGCTCGTGCCGTGGACCGGAACGAACGGCCCACAATTAGTTATATGGGCGTTCTTCCTCAACACGGTTCTTCTGTGGCATGTGACCTTCGCAGTGAACTCGGTTTGTCACCGTTGGGGAAAAAGACACCACAACACTAGTGATGACAGTCGTAACAACTGGTTGATCGGTGTCATGGCATTAGGTGAGGGCTGGCACAACAACCACCACAGCTTTCCTGGTACATCGCGGCACGGTTTCAAACGAAGCCAAATCGACTTCAACCATTTCGTTATTAGAACATTGAGACGTTTGGGGCTCGCCCACGACCTTCACCCGGTGCCCGAGCGGTTATGGCTCGGTTCGAAACCCTCCCGCTGGACAACCGAAGAGACAAAAAATTGACGCCTTTGGGCGTGCGATCTGCCTCGGGCCTGTGAAAGAGTTGGATCATTCGATCGATAGGGAGATCTCGATGGGTTTACTTGACGGACGCGTAGCACTGATCACCGGTGCAGGGCGTGGTATCGGACGTGAACATGCATTGCTAATGGCGTCTGAAGGGGCGAAGATCGTCGTGAACGATCTTGGCGGCGGCGTGGACGGCTCAGGTCAAGACACCGGACCGGCCGAGGAAACCGCTCAAGAGATACGCGACATGGGCGGCGAGGCTGTAGCAAACAACGACTCCGTAACTGACTGGGAAGGCGCTCAACGAATGGTGAATGCCGCAGTTGAAGCCTTCGGGGATCTTCATGTTCTCGTAAACAATGCCGGCATTCTTAGAGACCGCGTCGTGGTCAACATGACCGAGGGCGAATGGGACGCAGTTATCGATGTACACATGAAAGGGCACTTTTGCCCAACTCGTTGGGCTGCCGCGTATTGGAGAGAGCAAACCAAAGCAGGCGTTCAAGTCGATGCAGCTGTAGTCAACACCGCCTCGGGAGCGATGCTCGGTAACCTCGGCCAGCTCAACTATTCGGGCGCAAAAGCAGGCATCGCGGCGATGACCCTCGTCGCAGCGGGGGAGCTATCCCGCTATGGCGTGCGAGTAAACTGCCTCGCACCCATTGCGCGAACCCGCATGACACTCCAAACGCCGGGTTTGGAAGAAGTCGTCGCCGCTCCTGAAGATCCGGCAGACTTTGATTTGTATGACCCTGCCAACATCAGCCCACTAGTGGGCTACCTAGCGACTGAAGGGTGCCCATTTACCGGCGGCGTTTTCCATATTGGAGGCAACGAAGTCGGCCTATACGGTGGCTGGTCGTTGGCGAACGAAGACATTTTGGCTACCGATGGACGCTGGACTGTGGGCGACCTTCAGGCCAAAGCTCCCCGCCTGCTTGAGGGGCGTAGCAATTTAGCTTCGGTCACGACCTCCATCGGCGACACCTTCAAAGGATTCGGGAAGCGTCAACCGACTGAATAGAACCCTGGGTTCACAAAATCACTTACAAAAGCGTCCGCTGTCGACATCGATGGCGGCGGCGTAAAGCCGCGTCAACATTGCCTCGAAAAGGCTTCTGCTGCGTTCGTCGGGCGTCTCTATGTTCGAGAGGTTGTTAGCCAACATTCCCATCCACCACAGATGCGCGTGTTCGTAATCTTCATGGACGTGTGTGGTGGCAGAAACATCAACACCGTGACCTATCAGCGTGTCGATGTAGTTGGAAACAAGTTCTGGTTCTAACGAACGTCGAAGGTCGACTTCTAGGTTGGTGGCTAAAAAGAACGAAAGGTCAGTCGCTCCGCCAGTGAACATCGCGGTCTGCCAGTCAATAACTGTGATTTCGCCCTGCGGTCCGAAAAGCATGTTCTCTAGCCGATAATCAGCATGGGCAATGGTTAGTGGCTTTGACAACAAATCAGCTCTCCATTGGCCCAAAAGAGGCACAAAGGCCCATAGCCACTCCAATCCGAGCTCAGGTAAAAGATCGCCGAAGCGGTCAACGAAACGGGGTAGTGATGCGGCCATTGCTGACCCAAGGGCCTCCGATGTTCCAGGAGTGTCTAAACCGGGAACCCAAGCCACGGCTGGAGTGCGTGGCCGTCCCCAAAATGGGGCATGTAGCTGCGCCAACGCTTCCACCGCTGCATGCGCTTGATCTGCGGAGGCCCCAATTAGCTGGTCACCCGCAGATGCCGGATACAAGTCGTCTAATAGCAACAGCGCCTTATCGCCGCTTACGAAATTGGCTCGACACGTTGGTACCGGGGTAGCAACCAGGGGAGCTAGTCGCGCATAAAACTCGGCCTCGCGAACCCAAGCATTCAGCATTTTCCCCACGGTCCGGCCACCAGGATCTTGAGTGGGAACCTTGGCAACAAAACGATTCGGCAGGGCCGTGTCGTGGTCGGCCCATGTGATGTTTAACCTCGCGAGGCTTCCGAGGAAGGCGCTCCCTTGGGCCAGAGGCTCAGCGGTCACCTCTGCAACCTCCACGCCAGGGTTAGATGGTGCCAGACCGCCATCGCGGAAAAGGAAAGTAAGAGTCTCTGCGTCTAGCTGCGTGGGGTCATCGGGTAAATCGTCGATCATCTTTCAGCGTGTTCTTTGAACTTTTCGGGAATCCAATCGCTAAGACGATCCCGTAGCTCGTCTCTAGCTTCAGCCAGAAGGTGACCTACTCCAGGAAGCGGAACTAACTCGCCTCCCCCCACAACCATCTGTACGAGTTCGCTGGCTTGGAACGGCAAAATCTCGTCCTTGTCGCCGTGGAACAAGATGATGGGAACGCGAGTGGCAAGATCCTCAGCGGGTTCACAACCAGCTGATTGCGTAGCCAAAGTAATCACTCCCGCACAATGCGCCTGAAGAATCACTGCAGCCTGCAAAGCGGGCGCCCCACCAAAGGAATGCCCCATGGTGATGAAACGTTGCGCTCCGCTGCGGGTAGCTAAATCGGCGGCAGCTACGAGATCATGGACGCATTTAGCTGTGTCGTTTGGTGCTCGATAACCAATCCGGATCGTGCCCACACCCGACTTGGCCAGACTCACTCCCAGATCCTGATACAAGGCGTCGGCCGGGCCGAGGACTCCACCCATCGCGCCCCCGCAAGCCAAAACCACATCTTGGGCTTCACTTGGGCCATGCCAAAACAAACTTAGAAGTCCGTCCATCGTGTACACCTCGATGTGACGCAAATCGTCCGTCAACATGGTTTCCACCGCTGCCATCGTCCGTAGTTGTTCCAACGGGGTTGCTGGCGCCTCTTGGTCTTCAGTTGGCTCTGACACGAATCCCCCTTGGAGAGTCTTGTCCAGCAGCTTGAGTTCTATCGAGGCTTTCGTCAAATGGTGTTCGCGAAACTGCGGATCGAGCATCTAGCTTCGCTACCATCAATCTTCTGATACGGCGGGGTGGCCGAGTGGTTAGGCAGCGGCCTGCAAAGCCGTGTACGCCGGTTCGATTCCGGTCCCCGCCTCAAAATCTTAGATACCTGTCAGTCAGATTGGGCTGGTAGGTTACGAGGCCTTAGGGCGATTGGCGCAGTTGGTTAGCGCGCTTGCATGACACGCAAGAGGTCACAGGTTCGATTCCTGTATCGCCCACCACTCCTGACCAGCGGAAAAGCAACGGGTCGCCTGATTGAGCGGTTCGTTGTTTTCTTTCTTGAAGATCCAATTGCTTGCTTCTGTCACAGTTGAAGCCGCCGCGATGGACTGGTGATCCGAGCGAGTGTTGTCCTCAACAAGGGCAAGGTGGGTGATGACAACTCGGCTCTGGCTTGACACCTTAACTGGCGGGATCATCAAGAGAGCAACTGAGGAGCGCCTTTCATCGGTGAAATAATGAGGGGTGAATGCCCTAATTTATGCGATTAATCGGTCAAAAACACCCAATTATCAACACCGGATTGCCATATAGCGAACGCTTCCTCAGCCATCCCTGTAGCAATAAATTTCCCTCCCTGACCATCTGACAGATCACAAGGGATAGGACTGGCATCCCGCGCTTCTTTCGTGATTGACATCTGCGATCGAGAGCTAATGCCTCTTGCTTGGTATTCGGCAAATACCTCGTCGCTCATTACATCAAAAAATGAGATGTATTCGCCAGTACCTGGACCCAGCACGACGTAGGTTGCGATCTCTGCTTGGCCATTGAAACGAGCTATATGGCCCAAATGTTGTCCGGCTACCACTGTTCCGCCATTCTGCAGATTCTCAAGTAAATCCACGTGATGGAATTTAAAAGCAAGCCTTGGATATTCCGATGATTGAATCGTGAATTGGTACTCCGGACCTGCTGATGAGGAACTAGGCACGAGATCCCTAATGGTTCCATCTGCAGGTGCGTAAAATTTGACAGTCCCTTTTGTATCGTAACTACCAAAATTTCCTGACCACCGTTGGTTCAGACTGTATGCATCAAAGTAATGTTTCATGCTGCGGCATGACTGTCCCGTCGGGTCGTGTTCGTCATCTCCGAAGGTGTAATTGTGTCCATATACGGACCGCAGCTTCGTGATCGAAATATGTGGAGCGAGATCAATAAAGTTGTTGACGGCGATCCTAGGGGGATTGGCAGGATCGACGGGAGGTCCAGGGTTTGTTGGGCCATTAGTAGGAGCTGGAGCGCTTGTTGTGGGAGGCGCATCGTGTTTAACGGTTGTGGGAGGTGCGGCTTGCTCTGTCTGGGGAACGGAGTCGTCGAAACAGGGCTCCAAAAGAGATAACTCCTCCGCGGTTGGGTCGGCGGTCATGAACTCCGTTGCTCGACCGGAACCCACGATCGATGCCACGCATTCGAAGGGACTGAAGTCCCCGGAGGACAACATCAGGGCTTTGGCCTCATAGAACTTCTCGAGACTTTTCTCATAGTCAGTCTGGACTTTGGCTTGAGGTGTGGTGGTTGTCGGTGTCGCTGTGGTGGTTGTCGGTGTCGCTGTGGCGGTTGTCGGTGTCGCAGTTGCTGCGGTTGTTGGCGTTACTGAATCTTCGGATTTGACCGACGTGGTTGGACTGGGTGACGTAACGGTTGGTTTGGTCGTCTCGTCTGTCGTGGGAGGTGACGAATTTCCGCAGGCGGCAGTAAAGAATAGAAAGGCCAGAAGGACAGTGAACTTCCTCATTGGCTCATCTTATTAGACAGAGAGTCAGGGAATTACTTGGGAGCGGCCGAGAGTGCTCATCGGAGGGGTGCCGTAGACCGTTGACCAACGAACGGCTCAAAGTGCCGG
>LWDU01031918.1_pt1 | contig 36579 bp, 34 predicted proteins | sample 727161 | NCBI WGS metagenome assembly LWDU01 (sample SAMN04566230, study PRJNA314399) | hydrothermal vent metagenome | isolation source: deep sea hydrothermal plume seawater | place: Mexico: Gulf of California, Guaymas Basin | collected 2004-07-11 | reverse complement strand
ACCGGTCGCCGCCACCGCTTTGAATGCATCCATTCTCCGGGAACCTGTCGGAAAGGGGTGGGGGAGCGTTATGTTGGCATGGGAACAAGGCAAAATCATCCATGTAGGGGCTGAGGCTGAAGTTTCTAATGGGCAATATTTGGGATTAGCAGCAGTGCGTAAGCTGAGGCTGCCAAAGGGTTACCGAGACCCTGCTCTTGACCGTAGACTGACAAAACATCGTATGGCCGCAGAAGCAAAAATGCTAGCCCGACTTTCTAATTCTGGATTACCAGTCCCTCTCCTTTTAGCGAGCGAGATGAGTAATGGTACAATGATACAATCGCTTATGCCCGGTTCACAACTTGTCGAAGTATTGAGGTGTGGTGAAATTGATGTTAAAGCCGTTATGCACGAAGTTGGAACCGTGATTCGGCAACTCCATTCGCTTGGTGCAGTTCATGGTGATCTAACTACCAACAACATACTTTGGGATGGTGAGAAGGGAATTTCTCTAATTGATTTCGGCCTTACCCAATCAACTACAGAGGTTGAGAGAATGGGGCTTGATTTACAGGTACTTAGTGAATGCCTAAGTGCTAGTCATCCTGAACATGAAGATGCTTTGGAATGGGTTTTTGATGGTTACAATAGTGCTGAAAACCTCACCTATACAGGATCAGATTCACCTCCAGTAAAAAGTAAAGAAGTCATTAATCGCTACAATGCTATACGTTCTAGGGTTCGTTATCACTCTTAGTCGATTCAACTGAAGAGCATCGGAATGAATCTCCAACCAATGAAGGCAGAGAGTGGACAGAGGGTGAAGTTAGCCATCATGTAACCAAGGGCTGGCATATGTTTCCCTGAATCAATGAGTTGAATCACATCAACGCTGAAGGTTGACATCGTGGTAAAGGCCCCAAGTGCGCCGGTACCAACAAGGAGAAGAATTTCAGGGGAAATGTGCTCATTAATAATTGACATAGAGATTAACACACCTAGTAGGAATGAGCCAACTACATTTACACCTAAAGTGCTCCAAGGAAATTCACTTGGAACCCACTCTGAAATGGCGTAACGAGCAACTGCTCCAAACGCGCCCCCCATTGCAACTAGCAACAGCGATTTCGGTTCCATAACGGGGGCCACTAACTGCTACCCTTTGATATTGACGAAAGAATAACTGTCGGAACTATCAACCGCATGGGGCGCATGCGACAGTCGTGAAGCGACTTCTGTTCTTGACTGGTAACGCTGGAAAATTGGCTGAGGCAAGCCATTTTTTCGAGCCTCTTGGATATCAAGTGGAACCGTTCCTAATAGATGGTGAAGTCCCAATTGTGATAGAGCCACAATCAGACAGTTTGAAAGAAGTTGCAATCGCAAAAATCGAACAAGCTAAAGCCCTTCTCAACTTATCTGGTCAAGATGGTTCAATTTTTGTAGAAGATGCAGGCCTTTTCATTGATGATTTGAATGGTTTCCCCGGTGTGAATTCAGCATCTGTACTAAAACAAATTGGCCTTTCAGGAATTCTCAATTTGATGTCAGAAATCACTCATAGGGGGGCAGAATTTCGCGCTTGTGCAGTACTCTTCACTGGCAATGAATTAGTATTCGGTGAAGGGGTTTGCCGTGGGACAATAACGGGTAAAACTCTTGGCGAATCAGGATTTGGTTATGATCCAATATTTTCTCCAGAAGGTGAGGATTCTGGTCGTACTTTTGGGCAAATGGATAGAATGGCTAAAGAGGCATTTTCACATCGAGCAAAAGCACTTGAAAGCGTAAAAAAGCAGTTAGATTTGCTTGGGCGCTGAGCCGTCATAGTGAAAGAGGGGGCGCATCTGCTCGCGTATGGAGGGGACGGCATGTCGTTTGGTCGTGTACTATTGTATCTCGCTTTATTGTTTGGCATTGTCTTCCAATTATTCCTCTCTGGTGAGTGGGAAAATGAGTTGTATGGGTACATCTTTACTGGCGCGCTATTGTTACTCGCTGCTGGTTTGTTGATGACTGGTGGAAAACCAAAGAAGAAACCACGTAAGCGTCAAGCAAGTTCTAAAAAAGAAAAAAAGCAAGATGAGTTTCAGTTACCTGAAGCTGTGGTTGAAGATGAGGATGGCGGAAGCCGCCGAGATCGAAAAGTCGCAGCCTCTGCAGAATCTAATGGTTCACAATCAGATGATGTCGATGATGATGTAATTCAACTTGAGGACGATGCAATCGAAGAAGAGGTTCATGTTGCAGAGGAATATGTTGTTGACATAAGTGCTGAACAAGTTGAAGAGGCTGATATTGAAGAATTCGTTGAGGAACGTCGCGGCCAACGTGCAGAAATAAAGGCTCGAATTGAGATGCGAAGACGAGGTCAGTTGGCCGAGATTCGTGCATCGGCCGCTCGCATGTGGTCTAGGCAAGATGAAGGTGAAGATTTGTTAGCAACTCTTGCTAAACCCGGGCATGGACTAACAGTTTTTGACGAGCCAGAACAAGTTGAGCCAGGCCATCCATATGGTGCTACATATGTTAGAGTAGATAATGCCCGTATTCTCAAGTTGAGAATCCCTCTAGATACAGGATTTGTAGCTGCTAGTGAATTTGAAGAGGAAGTTGAGGTGGAACTTGATGCCTTACCTCCTCCACCAGATGGACTCCCCCTCCCCCCACCTCCAGATGGGTTACCCCTACCTCCACCTCCAACCATTAGCCAATCAAAGTTAGATGCAATGAGAGATGAAATTGGTGGATAAGATGTCAGAATCCCTAACTATTGACCGAGTTGCGATTGAAGGATCATATCCTTCTGGCGGTGTAGTTGAAGTTTGGACAATAAACAGGCCAAACAAGTTGAACGCACTAAACAGTGATGTTGTTGCTGATTTGAAAGCCGCTTGCAAAGATGCTGAAGATGATGCTGATGTTAGGGTTATTGTGATTCGTGGTGCTAGTCCAGAACCTGCAGCGGAAGGTAAGCGGCAAAAACCCCCTGCTTTTGTCGCAGGTGCTGATATCACTGAATTTGTCGGTAAGAAATCAAAAGAAATCCGAGCAATTTTTGAGAATAACGCTTGGGAAGCGATTTGGAATCTCTCCAAACCAACTATCGCTTCAATTGATGGATTTGCATTAGGTGGCGGCAGTGAAATCGCCCTATCGTGCGATTTACGCATCGCCTCAACTCGTTCAAATTTTGGCACCCCTGAAATCAATTTGGGATTAATACCCGGAGGCGGGGCGACACAGCGATTGGCACGATTACTAGGCTACGGTAAGGCAATTGAAATGGTGATGACAGGAGAGATGGTATCAGCCACAGAAGCATACCGAATTGGCCTTGTCAATCGTCTTTGTGAACCAGATGAACTGCAAAACACAACGATGCAATTAGCAACTACTTTAGCGACAAAATCACCACTAACACTCAAGTCTGCTAAGGAGGCTGTAAGAGGTGCATTAGAACACGGCATGGCAGAAGGTCTAGAACATGAAAGAGACTTATTCTGCGCCCTTTTTGATACCGAAGATATGGAAATAGGTGTCAACGCGTTTCTTAATCGAGAAGACCCTGAATGGAAGGGTATCTGAGGGAAGGGGTCAATCTTGTCAGAAAGCGATATACCACTAGTAGAAGCAAAGGACCTTGGGAAGGCATTTGGCGATTTTGTCGCTCTTCATCCATTGAATGTGAAGGTCGCTGCTGGAGAATTTTTCGGCGTTTTCGGCCCTAATGGTGCTGGCAAATCCACTTTCATCAAGTTGCTAACAGGTCAACTTAGACCAACTATGGGTGGTGCTAGGGTTTTGGGCATCAATGTTAGAGCAGACCCACGTATGGTGAAGGCCAATGTTGGGATTGTACCTGAATCAGAAAGCCCCCCTTCTTTTCTTACGGCCGCTGAATATCTTGAATTCGTGGCTCGGCTCCGTAGTTTAGATGAGATCTCAGAAAAAGTCACTCACTGGTTAGAATGGTTTGGTATAACGGAGAAGCGAAATACTCTATGCAAGGATTTGTCAAAAGGACAGCGTCAAAAAGTGATGCTCGCAGGTGCATTTATCCATAACCCCAAGTTACTTTTCCTAGACGAACCGTTCGTTAATCTTGACCCAATTTACCAACGAAAGTGTCGTAATTTATTGATGGAAATAGTTGCTGACGGTGGTACTATTTTTCTCTGCACTCATATCCTAGAAGTTGCTGAGAGAGTATGCACAAGAGTGGCTGTGATTGACCGTGGACATGTGCTAGCTGCAGGGACTATTGATGAGTTGAAAATTAATAGTGATGAAACTCTTGAAGATGTATTCATCAGACTCGTAGGTGCATCGTTTGATGATGTCGAGGCGATGGAAGGTAGTGAGGAGGAGTGAGAGTGCTCACTGATTATCGCCCACCCAAACTTGCAGATTCATTTTGGGTTACTTTTAGAATGATGTTCAAGGAAGAGTGGCGTCAGGCTGTAGACTTCTCTCGTAGGCGTCATATTGCACTCTTCCCTGTGATGTTAGCATTCTTGTCACTGATTTTGACGGTTGGATTGAGATATCTTACTGGTGAAGTTTTGGTTTCGTCGGATTCAGAAGCGCAAGCGTTTTCTTGGGACCAATTGAAATTATACATGCACGGTGGGATCTTTGCATTTTCGTTATCAATGGGCTCCTTTGCTTTCATTGGTAGGGTCATGGTTTCTCAGCGAGCAGGTGGTAAAAATTTCCTGCTTGCAATTCCTGCTGTGCAACCACTTGATTTGGTAACCAATTACTTTGCATACTATTCAAAGGAAGTATCCTACTACGTTTTGATGCTTTTAGTTCCAGCAGTAGTGGGTATGGCAGGGGGAATTTTGCTTGAACAATTCGCTGGGCTTTCAACACCACTTGAATGGGCATCACTTCCAGTTGTACTGTTTGCTTTAACCACAACATTATCTGAAGGTTTGGCGCTTTCTTTCATTGCTTCTGCACTATTTAGTAAGGGAGGAAAATGGTCGTATACTATTCCTGCAATTGGAATTTCAATTGGATTGCTTGGTGCGTTGCAAATTATTAACATTAAATTATTGATTCCTGGTATGTTGTACCAATATTCACATCAACATTGGATCCCCTTAGTAACAATTCCTTTCTCATTTTTGCTCGCATACATTGGTGCTCATTTAGTGCCGGATGATTTTGAGATTCATGTTACATCAAAGAGCGAACTACTTACACCTATTTGGGAGAAACTTCCATTCCTTGGTAACGGGATGTTACGTTTGTTAGTGGCTAAAGATTTGGTTGATTTGTGGCGCTCAAATACATTAGTGAAGATGCTAATCTCATATACCGTCCCTCTTCTTTTCCTTTTGTTGTTGGCTTGGTTGGTTGATTTTGCATCATTCCCAATTCCATTCAATTTACTTTCGTACGCCCCGTTTCTTGGTTTCTTTGGGTTTCAATTTTACTCGTGGCTAAATGGGATGGATTCACCAGATTACCTCAATGGATTTCCTGTCGCACTTCCACAATTATTACGAGCGAAAATTGTCGTGTACTTTTTGATTACAACTTGGATTTCAGTCATTTTCTTGTTTGTGATGTCAGTGGTGCTAGACCAATTATGGGCATTACCAGCAGCTCTCATCGTGATGGTTGCTAATTCAATTTACATTGTTAGTCTGACAGCGTTATTGATGGGGCCCCGTCCCAATAAGGCAATTTTTGATATTTCAATTATGGTTTGGTTCTACATTGGTACAATCATTCCTCTTCTTGCCTTATTCCTCATTTCGTTCACTCAAGGTGATATGACAATTTACGAAAACTGGGGTCAGATGGTTTCAGAGCAGGGGTTGAATGCGACTACTTCTGTATTAGTTGAGGAGAATGTTGCAGGCAGAGGATTGCGTGGAATTCTTGGGGTTAGTGCAGGTTTAATCATTCTCGGAATTGCATTCCTAATGATGCTCAATAGAAGATGGGGTCGAAGGCCATTTGAGAATTGAGCGTTATTGTTGTTTTATGATTTCATGAGTGTTGGAAAAAATTGGTTGAACAATCATCAATAAAACGACAGTTCAATTCCAAAGCCGTTTCCTATAACCAAAGGTTATAGTGAAAAGACAACGGTCGCTTAAGCGGAGACGGAGGTTAGGACATGGCAAAAAAAGGACGTGGTCGGCCACAACGTCAGCGTAAAAAGCGTCAGCAGCAACAATATGAGGAACTTGATAAGTACCCAGTTTCACCACCTCATTCGTTTGCTAGGGTTGTTCGTGACCTTAGAACATTGAACATTATTTACCAAGCTATTGAGCCACCTCTAAACAAGAAGGAACAGACACAATTTGAAGAACTACTGGATATTTTTGTTAGGTCTTTGACCGCAGATATTGATGAAATTGATACTGACCCCGAGGGTTATTTGCGGGCAGCAATGGACCAAATCATCAAATCCTATGGGATGAAAATTTCCAAGAAGTCTCGCTCGAAGATTTTTTACTACCTTAAGCGTGATCTGATTGGTTATGGCCGCATGGATGTTCTGATGAATGACGCAAATGTTGAGGATGTATCTTTGGATGGTACAGGAATCCCAATTTTCGCATACCATCGTAAGTTTGAGTCGGTTGAGACATCAATCCTATGGCCCACTGATGCTGAATTGGAATCATATGTTATCAAGTTGGCACAACGTTGTGGGAAACACATATCTGTTGCTGAACCATTGCTTGACGCAACCCTGATGGATGGTTCAAGAATTGTCATGAAATTGGGTTATGAGATTTCAACCAAAGGTTCAACTTTCTGTATACGCAGATTCCGTGAAGATCCGTTCTCACCTTGTGATCTTGTTGCATTCCGAACCATGACCTCACTAATGGTTGCGTACATGTGGATTGGTTTTCAGCAAGGTATCTCAATGCTGTTTGTCGGTGGAACGGCATCGGGCAAAACCACCACTCTTAATGCAATGTGTCTGTTTATTCCTTGGCAGATGAAAATCGTTAGTATCGAATCAACTCGTGAAGTTAACATCCCTCAACCAAATTGGATTCCTGGATTAACCCGTCAAGGATTCGGTGGTGAATCTGATGATGGTGTGATTGGAGAGTTCGAACTATTGAAGGCTGCTCTAAGAGAGCGACCAGAATACATTATTGTAGGTGAGATTCGTGGTGCGGAAGCTTATGTTTTGTTCCAAGCGATGGCAACTGGACACTGTTCGTATTCAACTGTTCACGCTGACTCTGTTCCATCACTAGTTCACAGATTAGAGAACAAGCCAATTGACATCCCCCGAGTTCTGCTCCCTGCGTTGGAAGCCTGTGTGATTCAAATTCAAACTCGTATTAATGGCCGTCGTGTTAGGCGAGCAAAACAGATTGTCGAGATTGTTGGGGTTGACCCTCATAGTTTGGAAGTGATTACCAATGAAGTGTTCAAGTGGGACCCCTCAAGAGATGACTTTGATTTCTCTGGTAAATCATATGTTCTTGAAAAAATCATGGTTAAAATTAATTATTCACAAGAACGAATGCGAGATGAATTACGTACTAGAAAGCGAGTTCTTGATTGGATGGTTCTCAATGATATTCGTAAAGCAGACCAAGTTGCTCAAATAATCACTGAATATTATGTTAGGCCTCAAGCAGTTCTTGCAAGAGTTGACGGTCTCCAGTGAGAGGTGAAATGATTGGCCAAGGAGGCGAAGGTGAAAAGAGCCCGCTTTGACGGAATGATTCTTTCGGGTTGGCAACGTTTCTCCAATGCTCTATTAGGTGGATTTTTACGTAAAAAGGTACGTGAAGACGTAGTACTTCAGAAAACTCTGTTGCAGGCAGATATTCGTATTATGCCTGAAGTTTACAAAGCTACAGCAATAATGTCCACCATAGTTGCTTTTGGTATTTTTATTGGAATTTTAGTTTTGGCATTGTTGCCTGAAATCGGTGCATTTGCGTTGTGGGAGAATATGCAAAACCCTGAGTCAATTTATCCTTGCATTGATTGGGCATTCTGGAATTCCAATGATATCGATCCAAGTTTAGATTGGAGTGGAGAGGGTCCAGATGGGGCAGTAGTTACTTACGGCGGATGCCCTCATTATACAACAAAAGTAGTTTCTGGTTCGATGAGATTCGGATTGATTGCAGTTTGTGGTTTCTTTGGTCCATGGTTCTCATACAAGCATTTCTTGGGTGCTGCAGATCGACGTAAGAAAGAGCGCTCAGAAGCGCTTGAGAAGTATCTTCCATACGCTGCATCGTACACAGCAGCAATGTCTGCGGCCAACGCAACCCCTGCAAACATCTTCAAATCGTTAGCGTTGAATGAGGATATTTACGGGGATATCGCTTATGATTCGGCAATGATTTATCGAGATATCACTTTACTTGGAATGGACTTAGTGACTGCTATCAGACTTTCAGTTGGCCGCGCAGCATCCCCCTGGGTGTCAGAATTTTTCCAAGGCATGGTGGGCACGCTATCGTCGGGAGGTAGTTTGAAAATTTATTTCCTAAATAGGGCAGAGCATTACATGCGTGAAAACCGTACTAGGATGAGTGTCTTCCTTGAGACATTAGCAATGATGGCGGAGTCATATGTTGTGGTGGCTGTAGCGATGCCTCTGTTCTTGATTGTAATGTTAGTCATTATGTTCTGGGTGTCTGGTTCTGGTTCGCAAATTTCCGAAACTATGGTTTATGGAGTTGTACTCGGTGTGTTGCCGATGATTCACATCGCCTATTCCGGATTAATTTGGCTGATGAGCAAAGAGATGGATATGTGAGAGGGGGGTGAAATATGGCAAGAAGAAGCAAGAAAAAGAATATTCGCGTTGACCTTGATTTCCCAAAGGACGATAATACCCGACGTAATTTCCTTATGATTTCAATTTCATCAGCCCTAATCGGGATTGTATTACTCGCCTTTTGGGCTACTAATGCAAGCCTAGTTTTCGGAGTATTAGCTCCTGCCCCAGCAAATGGTAACCCAGTATTCATTAACACAGCGTGTGGCTTTGATCCAAATATGGCGTTGCCAGATTATACACAAAATGAGACTTGTTTCTTTACCAAAGAAAGAATTTCTACTCAATCAATGGAAGTTGAGTGGGATAATGTGAAGGGACCGGGGAGAGGGCAAGAGTTTGATGTTACAGGTATTGCACCTGAGAGATTAGGTACACTTTCTCATCCACCTCAAGAAATGCGAATGTCATGTGTTGCGAAAGCCGACGAGGATTTCCCGTTTACAATACAAATATGGGAACCGTCTGCAGGTGGTGGTCTTGGGACCTCTTATTCGGTTAATGCTGTCACTAATCAAGAGGGTGAATGTTACTTAGAAGTCATGAATGCCCTTCCTGGTGAAGGATGGGAGATATGGCTTCAGTTTGATAGAAGTATGCCTCGAATGAAAGAGTTTACACTTACAATTGAGGTTGATACTTACGATGGCATTCCTGATTGGATGAATAACAAAAATCAATTTATTGGGCCAGAAGTAAACCTTGGTCCATTCAACCTAAGGCCGTTAATTTTCATCAACTTCTTCGGCTATGGTTTTATTTTCCTCGTTTATCCTGGTGCTGTATACTGGGATAAAAAGATGAAAGCAATTAATGCAATGGAAGAGAAATTCCCTGACTTCCTTCGTGATTTAGCAGAATATTGGAAAGGAGGATTGTCAATGACATTAGCGGTTAGAACATTGGCTAATTCAGAATATGGGGCACTCAATGATGAAGTTCAGAAAATGTCCCAGCAATTATCATGGGGTGTAGCGTTTGGAGATGTGATTGTTTTGTTTGCTGAAAGGGTAGGGACTCCACTAGTCAAACGAGCAATTAGTTTGATTGGTGAGGCCAACAGAGCTGGTGGAAAAATTTCTGATATCTTAGTCACTGCTGCTAATGATAGTCGAGAAATTAAATTCCTAGAAGGTGAAAGAGAACGAGCAATTGCCTCATATATTGCAGTTATTTGGACCTCATATTTCGTTTTCCTAGGGGTTATTGTTGTTCTTGCGAAGGTTTTCATCCCAGCAATTTCGTCAGCAAATTCAGGTGATGATAGTGCCCAAATTGGAAACATGGTAATTCGCGCAATTGACCCACTGTTCTTCCTAGTTGTGTTTTTCTACGGTGTAAGCGCGCAGGGTCTAGGTAACGGGGCGATGGCTGGATTAATGGCTACAGGTAGGCTTTCTAGTGGCATGAAGCACGCAGGAATGATGCTAATGATTTCAACGATTGCGTTTAATTTCGTAGCATTTTCACCTGATTTGTTAGGTGTTCCGGGAGATATGGGTTTGAATCCTTCACTTGGCTACTTTTCTCCAGGGTGATAGTCAATGAATCAGCGACAGCTATCAAAAAACCCATTTGGACAAGTCCATGTATTGGAGATGTTAACACTTTTCTGGCTATTTTTCATGTCAGCAACTTTCATCTTGCAACTAGAGATTCCTGATCCTATTTCAGCATCTTCAGATGGTCAATTACAATTGGCTGCAGAAGATGCATTTATTCAGCAGATGGGAGTAGTAGCTGACGACCCAACAAGTCACAATAATCAACTTGCAGAAAGCCTTTCAGCAGGTGATTTGGATGGTACCTGTAATGAATTATTACAAGGGTTGCCAGGGCAAGTTCAGGGTAATTGTTGGGTCGCTAAAAATGAGGGTGATTTGGCTAGATATGGCCAAGGCAGTACGCCTGATGGTAGAACCCTAAGTGTTCACAAGTTGGTTGGAGACACTGGCGATATATGGACGGTTTCTCTTCAAGTATGGTATGTTGGTGGAGGTGCCTAATGATGAGGCGGATACATGATAACTCTGGTCAAATGTTGTTGGCAACTGGCATTATTTTGATGCTATCACTTCTAGCCATGGCTTGGTTTGGAGTTTCTGTTGCTTCACTTGGTGACCCTTATGATACTAGCAGTGGTGAAGTTTTAGAGGTCACGGATTCCTTTACCCAAGTTTGGCAACCAACTGTCGAGAATCGAAGTAGTACTTTGGTAGCCGATGGTGCTGATTGGCAAGAAGCAATTGATGCAGCAGCGAATTCAACATCTGCCGACCTAATGCGTCACGGTGAGCATCGTGGCGTGGAGATAATATTGAGTGATATTGGTGCTACAAATAATAGCGGTATATTCACCATCACTTGTGAGGTTGGCATCGCTGACCGTGGAGCCCGTCTGAAAACAACTTCTTATTCTGTGGTCATTGACCTAACATGACTCAGTCTTTTACAGATGCTAAAAGACGTGGTGCCATTATTCGCTTCCAAAGAGGAGGCAACATACATGGCCAAAAGATTGCAAAGTAACCGGAAGGAAGAGTAGGTGCATTCTCATAGGGTTCCAATTTCCAAAATGGTTTGCTTGCCTCTAGATGGTGTGCTGGATGGAGAGTTAATTCAAATAAAGTCCAACGTGAAAGCCGCTTCAGAGTTTGCCATGAATGCATTTCAGTTTGCTTTTCATCGACTTCTCGTCGTAAACCATAATGGCGGATGTAATTGACATATTCTAGTAAGAAAATGCTGATGGCAGCTTGGTAAAGGATAGCGATTGCCACCCAGTTACCAGCAAACCAGTAAACAATGCCGATGAATGTAGATTCTATGATGAGTCCTTTGAAGACTGGATTGAAAACAAATAAAGTTGATTTTTCACGCTTCTGCAATCGTCGTTTTTCAATTTTCCAAGCGCTTGTAAACTGTCCTGGAACTGTTTGCAAAAGATGAAACCACAATCCCTTACCTGGTGGTGCGCTAGCAGCATCTTTCACGGTTGCAACATTTTTGTGATGATTGTAATTATGCTCAGTTGTGAAGTGAAGATAGAAAGCGAATATTAGATTCATTCTTGCAAGTAACCAAGTGAAAGAGTGTGGTTTAGTGTGCCCGAGTTCATGTCCGACAACTATCCCTGAAACACCACACGCTATGCCAGTAGAAAATCCAGCTAACCATAGTGATGGGGCGTTACCAACAAGGAATGCATGGTAAGCCAAAGTTGCGAGAATAATTGGGTTTAGCAGGGCATGGAGAATGAGAATGGTTCGAAATGGTGTATCATTTGTTGGAGGTGATGTAGATTGTGTAGATTGCCCTGAAAAGTGATCAACAATGGGGAATATCACTAAAGAAATGAAAATAGTTAGACCAGCGAGTGGTCCACCGAGAAGGTTTCCAATTATTGCTGAAATGGGAATAATAAAACTAGCAAGATATGGATACCATGGTCTTGTTTTTTCTCCAACCATGTTTTCACCGTAGTTTGTACCATTCTTCATCAAATTGTTGTCTCAATTTCTCAACAAACTCTCCTTGAAGATGTGTGTCAATTACTTTCCAGTTCACACCCTTGGCTCTGGTAATTAGCGCTGTTTGGATTGCACGAATTCGCTCAAAAGATGCGAGGTATCGAGATGCACCTCGATGAGTATTTACTTCCCGTTCCTCAATTCTTTCTTGGTGTATACTAGCGTTATCAATTGTCAATGTCAATCCGATTGCAACGCCACCTTGGTTTTTCCAGTCCGCTAGGATTCTATTTGATGGGATAATATGGGCGCCTTCAACGATTAAGTCAATCCCTTCCCGGCGAGCCCGTGATATTACTGCTTCAAGCCCTGCCTCAACTGCTGAACAAGCATCTAGCCAGTCAGTAGCAGAATCACCTGTTACTCCGCTTGAAAAAGTAGATCTGAATAAAGCGGGGCTTTCCGAAGGTGTTGTGGCTGTACGAAGGACCTCTCTAACGGTGTCACTACCAGCAATTCTATCGAATTTTAGAGCAGATGCAACTTGAGTAGCGAGGGTTGATTTCCCAACTCCTGAAACACCCGAAATCAACAATAAGCGAGGGGCACGGTTGGTTATACCACCTGTCATCTTGTTCATCCCTTGAATTACTAACAGCCTCTTTACCGTATAGACGCTTTGACTTCAGCGTTGAATCGCCTTCAATTCTAGGAATTCCTGCAATCCGTGAATACCTAGTTCTCTGCCATTCCCTGACATCTTGTAACCACCAAATGGTGCTGAGATATTGAAAGGCCCTCCATTGATGCTGACTTGTCCTGTTCGCATATTTTTTGCAAAAGAAATCGCTCTTTCCTCATTTTCAGACCAAACCCCCCCTGAAAGTCCATACTCCGAATCATTGGCTAGAGCCAGAGCCTCTTCTTCACTGCTGTAAGTTGTGATGGTGAGTAGTGGACCAAATACTTCTTCATTCCAAATCTTCATGTCAGGAGTCACATCTGCAAATGCAGTTGGTTTGACGAAAAATCCAACCTCAAGTCCGTCAGGCATTCCCTCACCACCTGATAGTAGAGTAGCACCTTCTGAAATACCGCTAGCGATGAAATCACTAACACTTGCTTGTTGTCTTGCTGATGCCATTGGGCCGCAACGTGTGCTTTCATCAAGTGGGTCTCCAGCGGTGAAGCCAGCGACTCGGCTAGTGATGATTTCAATGATTTCCTCCTTTTTATTTTCAGGTATAATGAGTCGAGTTAGAGCAGAACAGGTTTGACCAGAATTAGCAAAACACGCGCCAACTGATGATTTTGCTGCTCTAACGATGTTGGCATCATCTAAAATGACATTTGCGCTTTTACCACCAAGTTCGAGTGTAACTCGCTTTACAGATGGTGCTGCTGCCTGACTTACTCTGACTCCTGCAGAAGTTGAACCGGTGAATGATACCATATCTACGTCAGGATGACTTGAAAGATATTCACCAACTTCAGATCCGTGGCCGCTTACTAGATTGAAAACACCAGCAGGTAATCCAATCTCATCAATAATTTCAGCCAAAATGAAGGCATTTAGGGGAGCCTCTTTGGATGGTTTTAGCACCATTGTACAACCAGCAGCAATTGCTGGAGCAACCTTACCAATAATCTGGTGAAGGGGGAAATTCCACGGGGTGATAAATGCGCATACTCCCACTGGCTCCTTGACGATTAGAGAATTACGGACCTCTTCTTCCCACTCAAAGTCCTCCAACATCTTGGCGTACGAGCGGGCCACCACACGAGGGGTTCCAACCATCGCCATTCTGCTGTATCCAATTGGTGTGCCAACTTCTGCAGTGATAAGTTGGGAGAGTTCTTCACCTCGGTCTTTGAAAGCTGCTGAAAGCGCGTTCAGATATCCAACCCTATCTTCAATGGAACTTTGTGACCATGAATGAAATGCTGTGGATGCGGCATTTACTGCTGAATCCACATCTGCTTGGGAACCAACCGGAACTGAACCGATGACTTGTTCAGTGGCAGGGTTAACAACTTCAATTTCACCCTCGCCGCTTGCAGCAACCCATTCTCCATTGATGTAGAGTTCCTCTCTGTTCATCATGTGGTGCGCCACAGTGCAATCTCTTATGGTTTCATGCATTTCAAGAAGGGTAACCTCAACGGCCACCCATGGCACTCAGTGTTGAACGGCTAGACGGCGGTGTTGCATTAGTCACTCTAACTGCAGAATCTGCTCAAAATGCTTTCAGTATTGAGGCGATGAAAACAATTTCAGAAACTATCAATTCACTAATTGATGACGAAGAAATTTGTGCATTCGTACTGACAGGCACTGGTAAGTTTTTCTGTGCTGGGGCCGATATAAATGAATTTAGAGAATGCTTTGATGATGGTACAATATCTGATTTAGTGCAGGGGTTAACGGACATTTTGCATCCTTTAATGGTTAGAATCCGACAATCAGATACCGTTTATGTAGCGGCGATGAATGGGGCAGCAGCAGGTGGTGGATTGGGTCTTGCATTAGCAGCTGATTATCGCATTGCCATTCCACAAACCAAAATCGCTGCTGCTTTCTTCTCACTTGGATTAAGCCCTGATGGCGGCACTACGTGGTTACTACCTCGGCTTGTTGGTCAGCAGAGGGCTAAGAAGTTCTTTTTCAATAATGAAACATGGTCCGGTGAAGAAGCGTTGAAACTAGGAGTAATTGATGAAGTTGCTGAACCCAGCGATTTGATTTTGCGTTCCCTTAAAGTTGCAATCTCGTGGGGTAAGTGGGCTAAATCTAGTCGAGCGGGAACTAAGCAATTACTAGATAGCCAGTCCTACAATGATTTTGAGACTCAACTCAGCCGTGAGCAGGCAGCAATCGTGAAGGCAAGTCAAACAGAAGATTTTTCAGAAGGTGTTGACGCATTTCTTGAAAAGCGCAATCCAGATTTTCAATGAATATTGAATTCTTCAATTTCAATCAGTAAAGGTAGCGTGCTGCGTGGCAACGACCAATTAATTCACTAATCAATGGTATTTTGGAGTCATCTTCATCTCGAAACTTGAAAGTGACCCGTCCAGATTTCCTCACCAACAAAGACGATGGAATTAGGTCGGGAAGATATGCACTCGGAAGTACAAAAACACTCACGTGCGAGTGAAAAGCCACAACATTACAGAAAGAACGCCCATCCTCACGAGTAAGCCGAAAGTCACCAACTTCATCTCTTTTAACTCTAAGTCCAAGGGTATTTTCCTTAACTTGTTCAACCAATAATGACCAAAGATAGAGCATTTGTTCATGCGCCATCTCGTTCAACCTTCTCGCCACTTGTCCAGTCGTAGAATCCCTTTCCGCTCTTCTTTCCTAGGTCACCGGCTTCTACATGTTTCACGAGTAATGGGTGTGGGCGATAAGATTCATCAGCAAACGATTCTGCTAAGTTGTTGAGAATGTCACACCGGACATCCAATCCGACAAGGTCAGTCAATTCCAATGGACCCATTGGGTGCTTGTATCCTAGTCTCATTGCAGTATCAATGTCTGAGGCTGAGGCGACTCCGTCGGCTAGCATGCGAATAGCCTCATTGCCGATGACGACTCCGAGGCGGCTAGTAGCAAAACCCGGGACATCATTGACTAGTATGGTGGTTTTGCCCATCGCCTCCCCAGCAGCCTGTGCGATAGCGATGGTCTCTTCGCTACAATCATCATGCTTGATGAGTTCAAGCAATTTCATGATTGGAACGGGATTGAAGAAATGCATTCCAATGACTTTGTCTGGCTTTCCAGATGCTGAAGCAATATCAGATATTGATAGTGAGGATGTATTCGTTGCTAAGATACAATCCTCTTTCGTTTCTATGGAAAGAACATGGAATATTCTCGCTTTAATTTCCATTATTTCGGGAACTGCTTCAATCACCAAATCTACATCTTTGACAGCCTCTCTCAAGTCAGAGAATGTGTTGATATTTGATGACCATTCTTCTTTCTGTTCCGAAGTGGTTTTTCCTCGGGCAATACCATTGTCCCAGAATTCGTTGATGGCATTCATACCACGCTCCAATCCTTCCGGAAAGGCATCAAAAAGGTGGGTTTGCCAACCGGCTTGGGCACACACCTGAGCGATGCCAGCACCCATTGTTCCGGCACCAATTACGGCAACAGAGCGAATCTCCATGTGAAAGCCGAGTCACCCCGACGCCATTACAATTGCTGATGCCTCTGAAATCAAACTTCGCGGCCATAAGCAGCAAGCGCTGCCTGAAACAACCGTTGTCGCGGCACATCGTGTTCCAAGAAACATGTAAATGGAGCCAACTCCTTTACTAGTTCAATACACGACACATAAGCGCCGTAAATGAAAGCATCAACCTTGTCAGTTGTTGGGATTCCAAAGCCTAACTTTTCTAGGCCTTTGCGTGTATCCTCATCCCATATCGTGTACGTGTGGTGCAAGAAGTGTAGGTATCCTGAAATTCTAGTCATGTCAGCACTAGATTCATCAGATAGGCTCTCAAGAAGTAGTGTGTCCGGGTAACGAATTGCGTACAGCATGAGCATAATCTCTCGTTCTACATCTACTTTCCAGGCCCGTGGTTCAGTGCCCATCCACTCGTCAATCATATCCAACATGCGCCCGGTGTAAGGTCTGTACACACGATACAATAATTCCTCATATCCAGCATCATTCTGGCTTGAATGATGATGGTGCGCCTCAAATAATTCTGGCACTCGTGAGAAGAACGGTTTCAAACGTTCTCGGTTCACATTTAGCAGGGCGAATGCCTGCATGGTATCATCACCTCAGTCCTTCCATTCACGGTACTGAATCCACTCTTCCTTGAAGTATTCATTGAGTTGTGCAACATCTTCATCATTGGGGAGATTATCATGCAGGTATTGTTTCCATGCCTCATCGTCTCCCTCAAATGGTTCTCCATGAACTGTGGTTCTGATATCAACAAATTTACCAACACTGCGATTGAAGTTATCGGATGGTATGAATAATTCAGGTTGGCCTTCGTGACGACCTTTGTTAATTCGCTCCATCTCCTTGGAGAGTTCATCAAAGTAGTGCATCCGGCTCTCTTCGTTCAGGTGTTCACGGTCAGCCGGAATGTCACTCTCTCGTTCATCATATCTGCCCTTGATTCCGTAAACATAAGCCCATTGTGCTGAAGTTGATTCATCAACTCCAAACAGGTCTAATCCGGTTGAAACCCATTTGTTCATGTATTTCTGTAACAGTTCTACAGGAATTACCCCCTGCTTTACGATTCTGCGCAAGCCATTTGCACCGGTGCCAAGGTGAAAGGATTCTTCCTTTAGCATTGGACCCATGCTTGCTGCAAGAGGTTTGAATGAAGAGGTGCTCAACATTTTGAGTTGGTACTTACCATCACGGTCAATGAAGTGAGTGAAGCAGAAGAAATCGAGCCAGTTGTCAATTGGTTCATTGAAAGAACCGAGTAGACGGGGACGGTCCGATTCACCGCGGATTGGATTTGCTGCGGAGTTTCGCTCTAGCAATTTTTGTGCTTCACGGATTCCCTGGTCTCCAAAATAGTTGCAAAGGACGTAGGCCATCTGCCAGCCGTGGCGCTGTTCCTCGCACATGATACGCATGGCTGACTTTCGGTCGTACTCGGTTGGTGCACTGTCAAGTAGATGCCATTGTTGTTCAACACTACCAAACTCTGTGTCACCCTGGACACTGATCATACTGATTATTGCATCACGAACGCTCTGTTGTGGGATTTGCATTCTTCGGTCCCATTTTGGCATACCTTCAAAATCACCGAATTCAATATTATTTCCAGCGCTATCCCAATCAAATTTGATTTCAAAACGATAGTCGCCAAGCCAAGCTGTATCAAAACCAATTCGGGTTTGCCATTCGTTGAATTGATTAATCCATTCCTCAAAGTTGGGCTTGTATTTCTCTAATACTTCAGTTTCTCCCACTTTGATTCCTCCATCAACGGTGACCGGCTTAAGCGCCCTCGAATCGAGGAGTCTTCTTCTCTACGTAGGCTGCAATTCCTGTCTTTGCATCACTGCTCTGGAACAGGTCGGACTGTAGTTCTCTCTCTAGTGCTAAGTGGTACTCAAGTGGAATTTCCATGCCGCTTTGCACACTGCGCTTGATATTACCAATTGCTTTGGTTGCTGCAAATGGTAGTGTGAATTGGCTAGCGTAATCCATCACATCGGAGCGGAACTCTTCACTGCTGGAACTGTCATATACATCGTGAATGAGATCCATTTCCTGAGCCTCTTCAAATGAGAACTTACGGCCAGTTACCATAATTTCCATTGCTTTTGCCTTGCCAACGAGGCGTGACAAGCGTGCAGTTCCGCCAGTTCCGGCGAGTACGCCAAGGCTGACTTCTGGTAGCCCAACACTTCCGTTATCTTTCAGGCCGATGCGGATGTCCGCTGCCATTGCAATTTCAAGGCCACCACCAATAGTATGGCCATTCATAGCAGCAATGACTAGTTTCGGAGTTTGCTCAAGACGAGATAAAGTTTCGTTTGCATGTAGGCAGAAGAAGTATTTGTAACGAGGTGTCAAGGTGTTGAGGTAGTTGATACTAGCACCAGCGGAGAAGAACTTTTCACCGTGTCCTATCATCATAATTACAGTCACACTGTCATCAAAGCGAGCATTTAGAATCGCTTGGTCTATGTCTTCCCACATTGCACGAGTGTATGTGTTCACTGATGTTTTGCCTTCGGTTAGGGGATTACCATCGGAGTCAGAACATAATTCAATTATTGCGATTCCATTATCGGTTACACCGTAGTTCACAAGATTGTTCGGCATTGCTTCAAGTTCGGGCCAACTAGTCATAGGCTATCGGCCTCGCGACTTGCGCTCGGCATATCAATTGAACCCCACTCCCATAGGGAGTGTACAAATCAGCCAAATTGATTAAATTATTATTGGGTAAAGCCAATTTCAGTCTGAGCACTCCCTCTTATCCGCATTACTCAAGGGTGAGGGGCTTGTCGCAGTGGTTGGAGAGCGGTGTATGCGCGAGGTAGTTGTAGTCTCAGCAGTGCGTACTGCAATTGGCAACCACGGCGGTGCTTTGGCTTCGATTAGGCCGGATGATTTAGCCGCAATTGTCATCAAAGAGGCAGTAGATAGAGCTGGGGTCAAAGGCGAAGAAGTTGAGGAAGTCTATTTTGGCTGCACTAATCAAGCCGGCGAAGATAACCGAAATGTTGCCCGAATGGGTTTACTTCTTGCTGGCTTACCAACATCTGTTGGAGGAGTCACTTTCAATCGCTTATGTGCGTCTGGTTTGACCGCACTCAATGCTGCGGCTAGAGCGATTCGCTGTGGCGAGGGCGACGTCTACGTAGTTGGTGGTGTAGAGTCAATGTCACGTGCACCGTATGTAATGGCAAAGCCAGAGAAGGGTTTTGCTACTGGTGACCCAACAGTTCATGATACCACTCTTGGTTGGAGGTTTTCAAACCCACAATTGAAGGAGGATTACGGTAACGATGGGATGGGTGTTACCGCGGAAAATCTGAGAGAATTATCCATAGTTGATTTGAAAAACACCTCACGCGAATCTCAAGACAGATTTGCACTTCAAAGCCACACTAAGGCCATTGAAGCAATAGATTCAGGGCGATTTAGTGATGAAATTGTTGCCGTTGAGGTGGCTCAAAGGAAAGGAGATCCAATTATCGTCGATACTGATGAGAGGCCGAGGCGTAACAGTACAATGGAAAAGTTGGGTACGCTGAAACCGGCTTTCAAAAAAGGCGGTAGCGTGACTGCTGCCAATTCAAGCGGAATCAATGATGGTGCTGCTGCGTTAGTTCTAATGAGTGCTGAAAAGGCAGACGAACTCGGATTGGACGTAATGGCAACTTGGATTGCAAGTGGCGCGGCGGGTGTTGAACCACGGACTATGGGATGGGGGCCGATTCCTGCCACGAGAAAGGCCCTTGATAGAGCAGGCATGCAAATTTCAGACCTTCATTTGGTTGAGTTAAACGAGGCATTCGCGGTTCAAGCTCTAACCTGCATTGACGAACTAGGACTCAACGAAGAAATTGTCAATGTCAATGGTGGGGCGGTTGCCCTCGGGCACCCACTCGGTTGTTCAGGAGCGAGGATTGTCGTTACATTACTTCATGAGATGGTCAAAAGGTCAGAAAATCAAGATGGTCAAATGAATGGGCTCGCAACTCTATGTGTGGGTGTTGGCCAAGGCGAAGCGGCAATTTTCCAGCGCTGACAATGACCTGAATGCGGAATCACGAAACAGGCGTTACAACCGTTTGATGGGCCGCCTCGAAAAGGGCTTACTAAGAGGCTATTCGTTAGATACGAGTGCCGAGATTTGAACTCGGGTTCAAGCGTTGGCAACGCCTGGTGATAACCACTACACTACACTCGTGTTGAGCCTCGCCAACAGCCCCTACTTCATAACCGCTATGTTTCCGGATTTGGGAATTAGGCATCAAACTCAATTTCACTAATTACAACCTCAGCATTCCAATCAATTCATTCAAGTCAAGAACCTCTTTCGGGAATGTGTAGAGGTTATTCAAATGCGAACCATATATGTTGGAAGAAAGCCAGTACACGCTTATGTTGCTGCAGTTTTGAGAGCAATGCAGGACGGCGATCGAGATGTAGAAATAGTTGCGAGAGGAAATGCAATGAGAACGGCTATTGATACTGCTGAAATATGCCGCCGTCGCAATGGCAACATCGCAGGTCATCTCCCTCCAGAAATGTTCAACAGAGGTGTTGAAATCGGCACAGAGGAGATTGAAACGGAAGATAAAGTTCGAGTTCTTTCTTTCATTAAGATTCACTTAGAAGGCATCGGTGATATGCCTGATGATTCAGAAGAGTGAATAGAAAACAACTCTTTTTGCTTAATTTGAGTATTTCTATTCAATTAGTTGACGGACATTACTTTCAATCACATCACGTATTTCTCGGTACTTTTCGAGAACCCCACCATATGGGTCATCTAAATTCCAATCATCATTGAATTTTATATCTGGACATGAAACACCACACCCCATTGAAAATATTAGGTCAAAAGATTCTGTATCGACATCATCAATATTTGTTGGAGTATGATTGGAAATATCAATTCCTTTTTCAGCCATCACTCCGATTGCATTCTTGGCAACAGATTGCCCTGGATGTGTGCCTGCAGATTGAGCTTTCAAGCCATGAGATTTTGCCCAACCTTCAGCCATCTGACTACGGCAGGTGTTTCCAACACAGATGAACAGAACTCGCATAAAATCCTCACCCATCTGACCCTTCATCAATGATGTAGAAATACCTCATCAGGATTGTTTCTGTAACTCATTACTTAGGCCAAGTTGCTCATCAAGGCTTCCACCGCGTTGCATCATAATCACGATGGCAACTCCACCACCTAGCATCACAACACCCAAAATAATCAGCACAATCATCACCGTCGAGCCCCAATCACTCAGTGCATCGGTTGGGTTTGTTAGTGGGTTAACCTCTTTATCGGAAAGTTCCACAGTGGCTTCGAATACTGGAGTTGTACTTTGAAGATAGACATCAATACCTCGGAAATCAAGGACTAAGGAATCAACAGGAAGGCCTTCACGAACAGTCACTTGGATGGAGTATACTCCATCGTCCGCAACCTCGTCTCCTTGTTGCCCATCATCTCTCATCGTTTGCCAAGTGGTATCTTGACCAACTGGTGCAAGCATTCGCAATCTACCTTGTACTACGGTTATTGAATCGTGGTCTGTCGCATTCACAGTTAACACATAATTTGAGGCACCGTCACCAACATCTGGGATGATAATTTCTAGGACTTGAACCCCATCTTTTAGAATTTGGAAATCGGAAATTACCGGGCCACTATTTTCAATTAAAAGTGCAGGAATACTTGCAGTCGGTGCATCCCAAGCATCACCGCCAACTCCAGCTACAGTACTTGGGAGATTTAGATGTGTCAGAATTGACCATCCACCGCCACTATCCATTACCTTGATAGGGAGATATATGTCTCCTGGGCTCAACGTTTCCGGGATAGTAACCACTCCACTCCAATATCCTCCGCCATCATCAGTTAGAGGGAAAAGTTCGCCACCTTCAGCGATTAAATCAATTCCAACGCTGGTAATTGGAAGGCTATCAAATGCTTTGATAGTCACAGTCACATTTTCACCTCGCTCAGCCTGCTCTTGGCTAAGTGTGAAATCAACAATTCGTGGTGCTCGGTGCACTACTTCTAGCAGTACATTGTCAGTAGTGCTTTCCCAAACATCTTCTGCAGTTACAGATACGGAGATGTTCCCTGAGTCAGTTCCAAAGTAGACAAACGAGCCAGTGAAATTGTCATCGTGAACCATGATGTCACCATCTTGCCCAATATCATTCAATTGGATTGTTCCAAGTCCTAATGTTGACAAATCAACATTTACATCACGCATGTTCCAATCCGGGTCACTGATTTCAACTTCAATGTGAACAAGATTCCCGCCTTCATTGAGGACTTTATCCTCTTGAAGTCTTACTTCAACAATAGTTGGAGGTGTATTCTCACCCGCTGTCACGATATTGGGTGAAAGCACCCTTTCAAGGGACTGATTCTCCCAGAACCAGGCATCTTCTGTAGCATCAAAATCAATGTAAACTTCTCTTGAGACTTCAGCGATCAAACCTGCAAGAATCCCTTCATTGATGACTAATCCAGAAGCAGTACTTAGTTCACTCAAGTATGTGCCACTCCACGAAGTGACATCCATTGTGTGCCCATCACGGGTATAGGATTGGTAAGAATTTGCAGTCAGTTCTAAACTCATTAGGTCTCCAGAGTAAAGTCCTACATTGTCACCAATTAGAAGTTCAGCCGGGGCTAATCCTGCCTCACGGCTGATATTTATGTCTCCGAGTCCGGATTCTTCTTCGGTGGTATTCACTTCTTCTACAGGTATTGGAGAGCGAGCTGGCCACTCTTCACCTTGACTTGGGTCGTTGCTTTGTTCATACCATGAGTAGTAGATTGTTCGGTTAGTGTAGTTCTCGTAAATCACTTCATGATCCCAAGTTTCGTTATAGGTTTGAGTCGGTCCCATGCCTTCTAGTAAACCACCACCTGTGAGGTTGAGCCAATCTTCTTGATGAATACGATTGACTTCCCACATTTGGCCAGTTGAGTTAGCAAATTGGCCGCTATCTTCTATACGGCGCCATAGGCCGAACTCGCCAGTGGTAGCGCCAGTTATATCCGCGTCAATATGGATGGTGTCGGCAACCTTGGTGCCATTCTCTGTTTCTTGATGGAGAAGAATTACTTCACCATCAATCACTATTGAACCATTTTCATCGTTGGTATCTGAAAAGAAAAATGTACCATCACCGTAGGTTTTGTCATGTTGTAAAACCATCTCTCCATTTTCATATCTTTCAAGGAGCATCAGTTGTTCTAGGTCAACATAGATGTGTGAACCAGATGTTTGTATTTCCAAGTCTCCTGTGGCTTCAAATTGGGTATGAGCAAGCACTCTTACTCCATCAATGTCATGTAATTCAACCAATAATAGTGAAATCTCAGCATCGATATACATCTCTTCGTCTTCATCAACATTAGTGATATTCAAGTTTCCATTTGCTTCTAATCGCAGTTGTTCTTCAATGGATCCGTCAACCATTGAGCGCAGTATGTACGCATCAACTACGGATGCTAATATGGTCATGTTTCCATCAGTATCATCGGTGATGGTCATGTTACCGGCACCAGCCATTTCAAAAATCTGGCTAGTGAGTTCTTCACCGACCATTGTCTCATTGAGCCAAATTCTGTTCAAGTCAAGCACAATTAGAATATTACTTCCATCCTCAGAAACCTCGTCAATTGTCAAGGTTCCTGAGCCCAATTCATCATGAATCAATAACCCTTCACTTCGTTGTTGCCAACCTTGTCCAGTGAATTCAAGGAAGTACTCTTCACTAGTTTGATTCTCAATTTGATGTCGTAATGACCAGTCAGTTGTGACGGTTATTTCATGGTCAGCAATCGGTTGATTCCAAAGAGTGACTTGTACAATCCTAGATGACAGAAGTACATCGGTTAAGTTGTCATAAACCTCAATGAGAACTTCATCACCAAATGAAAGATTGGTGGGGATGGTAATTCTGTGATGAGTTAGGTTAAGAGGTGAAATAGTGAAATTTGCGTCATCCCATCTGTAAGTCCATTCTCCAAGTGCTAAGTCATTAATATCGGCGTGGCTAACATTGACATAGAAATCAGCAGCATTGGTTGTAGAATCAAATCCAATCATGTAAGCATGGTCAGCAGCACCATCGTCATCATGGTCAAGCCAATCAACTGATATTATGGGTGGGTTTGAACCATCAGCGATTGTAAGAGGGAGTGTCAATGAGGTCAGAAAAACTAGTATCAAAGTAATTGCAGCTCGTCCACTTGTGCCTCGTACCATGATGTCACCTTCGGTCTGTTCCCTAATGAATCCTAACCCTTCGTGTTAAACGGTGTTTTCCTTCTTTGCCATTGTTAGTATTGCGCCGCTGACGCAATAATCGTTTTAGTTAGAGGGTTTGGATTGCCAATGACTTAGAAGAGTGGTTCTTCATAGCCATCATCACTTCGATTCCAAATATCTGTTGGGATATCTTCGTAGATGTTGAATTCAGGGGAATCATCTTCCTCAACCTTATCTTCCAAGTATCCAGCGGCTTTCTGAGCCAGTTCAGCCTTGAATCTCCAATAGTGGATACGCCATTCCCTGCCATCCCACAGAGTGGTCTCTTCAGATTCGGTTGTTAGCAGATTGTAATCCTGAAATATGTAGAACAGGTTTCTGTCAGTTGGTTCCAACGCATTATCGATGATACGGTCATAATAACCAAAGAAACCGAGTGCGTGTTCAGCCATACTTTCAGCCACAGTCTTTTCCATTTCTTTGTCAATATGTCGTTGAATCGCGGCAGTCAATCCAGCCATCGTCATTCCCATGATAATTTCTCCTAGTTGAGTGTATTGTCAAATATATACACTCGGGTACACCTACTATTTGTGCACCGCATTATATCAACAGTCCGGTCTAAAAGACTCTTTGGGACGGTCCAGCCTCAATTTTGAACCGGCGAGAATGCATAAAACCAAACAACCCGGGCAGGAATTTGAGAGAGATGTCTGAGGGCTCAATAGGTACAAATTTTCTTGGCTTGGATGAGTCAACAAGGGAAGGTGCTGATATTGCAATACTTTCACTTCCATACGAATTGACTGTCTCGTATGGACAAGGAACAGAAAACGGTCCGGCTGCCTGTATTGAGGCATCGGCTCAAGTTGAATTAAACGACCCATTATTGAGTGAAGATTTACCTGCGGGTCGAACAATTTTCACAGCCGACCCTTGGGATGGTGAAGGTGGCTCATTAGCGGCTCAGTTGGAAGGTATTGAGAAATACCTCCAAGAGTGGACAGAAGGACAAGTGTTCCCAGTCGTTTTGGGTGGTGAACATGGTTCACTTCCTGCAATAATGAGAGCCCTCTCTAAACACCCAACTTTAGCTGGTGATTTGAGTCGCTTAACTGTTGTACAGATAGATGCACACGCAGATTTGAGAGATGAGTTAGATGGGGATAATTACAGCCATGCTTGCGCGGCACGCCGCGCTCTTGACGAAGGCGTGGGCAATCTGCTACAAATTGGTGTAAGGGCGTACTCTCGAGAGGAGGAAGAATTCATTGATTCTGACGAGCGTGTATCAACTTGGTTCGCTCGTGATTTCTTGGCCCCATCAGGTGGTGAAGAAGGATGGAAGAATTTGCTGGAAGAGATTTCCGCTCTCACAGGTCCAGTGTGGCTCACTTTCGATATTGATGGATTAGATGGCTCACTCGTACCTCATACAGGCACACCAGTACCAGGTGGATTGGCTCATTGGCAAGCAGTTGAGGTGATTGAAACTCTTTTTGCTAGCCAGCATACTGAGGTGATTGGTGCAGATATTGCAGAGATTGTAGCGGGTAATGATAGTAATTTAACCCAATTTACTGCGGCTATGATAGCAACTAAAATTGTCGCCGCACATATTGCTACATTGTGATTTAGTGCAATGCTAAGACTCAAAACATTCAACCATTAGCGAACATTTGTGCGGCGCATTACACCACTGTTAGTTCTCGTAGTTATGGTACTCTCTAGCGTACCTACGGCATTGGCTCAGCAACCAAATGTGGCACAAGAACATTGGTACCATTCATGGGCTACACTAACTTACGACATAGGTGAGTGGGAAGACGAACATTCTGACATCGTTTCAGTTGTTAGTGCTGGCCAAACCGAATATGGTCGTGACCAATGGGTTGTACAAATTAGTGATTGGTCAATCGAAAATAAATCAGATGGGGCACCCAAAGAGAAGGTCTACATTGATGGTGGACATCATGGTAACGAACATCTTGGGACCGAATTGGCTTTTCTTGTTGCTGAATTTTACATCGAAGGGTGGGCAGATGGTGATGCAGAAGTTGTTGAAGTATTGCAGAATACTGAACTTCACATCATGATAATGCTAAATGCAGATGGAAACGATGTTGACAGCCGATGGAATATGAATCAAGTTGATTTGAATCGCAATTATGACCATCACTGGACCACAGAAGAAACCGCAAGTGGGGACGGTCCATTTTCAGAAGCAGAGACCACAAATAATGCCGCATACATGCAAGAATGGATGGTTGATGCAGACCTCTATGTCACGATGCACACCGGCACTTGGATCCTAGCATACCCTTGGGGATTTACTGGGGAAATGCCAAGTGATTGGGAAATGTTTGAGCACATTCGTGACACAATTCATGAAACCATAGATGAAGATTTACCGGTTCGAAATGCCAACGCAGGAATCTATCCAACTCATGGTACATCTCGTGATTATGGGTATGGGGTGATGGGTTATCCTACATTCACCTTTGAGACTGATGATGAGCAATTTTTGTTGGGTACTGTGCAGTCACTATCAGACCGATTATCGGTTGAATTGGATGTAATGCGTTATCTGATTTCCAATGTATGGTATTGGCGAGCAAGGTTGAATATTACTAGCATGACCGTAATTCCTAGCGAAGAAGTCACTTTTTCTGTTGAAAATCTTGGCCTCGCTTCAACCGAGAATGCCACTTTACATTACCTCGATTCAGCCGGAGAGGTGTTATGGCATTCGCCAGATAATTTCAGTGTTAACGCTAGTAACTCAAGTCTAGTTACATTCTCCACTGGTGATTTAAAATTAGTAGATGGAGGTAGTTGGGAAATCCACTATCAGAAGAGAGTAATTGATTCAGCGACTTGGGTTGCTGAACCGGTTTGGGATGAAATAATTCAGGAAGTTGATGGAGGTGGAAAAGGATTCCTTCCAGCGCCAGGAATCTTCATATCTCTTCTCGCAGCATTTGGTGCTGCATTCGCTTCGGAACGGCGCGAAACCATGTTTTTCCATAAAAAAAATACCGAGTGAACTGAAAAGTTATCACTTTAGTATATTTTTAGAAACACTCACCTTTGAATAGTGTCGCTCAATCGGGGTGCTTATGGAACACCAAGTTGGCCCAATGGACACAGTTGAACAGACACTAATCATCCCTCTTTTTGAGGGCGTAGATAAACCACCAAATCGCTCACTAACAGGGTTAAGTCGAGCAAGTCAATCACAGGCCAGATCTGCTATTGCCAGTGATGATTTTGATGGCAAATCGGGGAAGATGATTTCACTATGGAACGATGATTGTAAAGTTGTTCTAGTTGGTATGGGTAAATCTGGTGACATGAAATCAAATTCGGTAAGAGACGCGGGTGCTAACGCCCTTGCAGCTCTAAACAAATCACATGGAAAAGCAATCACCGTCCGATTCACAAGCGGCTGGAAAGCCTCGATGATGACGACATTTGCAGAAGGTATGATGCTGAGAGACTACAAGTTTGACAAGTATCTATCAAAGGATGACGATGACGATGATGATGACACTCCTTACACAGTAACATTCCAAGCATCAAACCGTCATCTTGACAATCTTACTGCAGGCTGTGCTCATGTATCAGCAATGGCAACAGGTGTGCACATAGCAAGAGACCTTGGTAACGAGCCAGCCAACAAATTGACTCCAATGGAGTACGCCTCACGTGCTAGAGCATTCGCCAAGGGTAAGGGTAACTTGTCAGTGACCGTATTGGAGTGGGATGAACTTCTTGAGAACAAAATGGGAGGACTCATCAATGTTGGAAAGGGTAGTGAGCACAAACCTTGCATGGTAATCTGGGAATTAAATGCTAAAGCAAAGGATGGACCCTGTCCATTTATTGTCGGTAAAGGAATCACTTTTGATACCGGTGGAATTTCATTGAAACCAGGTGGTGGAATGGATGAAATGAAGTTTGATATGCATGGTTCTGCAACCGTGTTTGGTCTGATGGTCGCATTACATGGTGTTGGCCACAAGGGCCACATGATGGCAATTTCTTGCATGGCAGAAAACAGTCCTAGTTCGACTGCTTACAGACCAGGTGACGTAATTCCTACATACTCCGGGAAAACAGTTGAAGTGCTAAACACAGACGCTGAAGGTAGATTAGTTCTTGCTGATGGCTTGTGGAAAGCAGGCGAGTATAATCCTGAATATATCATTGACCTCGCTACCTTGACTGGTGCTTGTGTAGTAGCATTAGGACACGAGGCTAGTGGCTTGTGGTCTAACGATGATGACTTGTTAGAGAATTTGCGAAAGGCAGCGGCAGATAGCGGCGAATTAGCTTGGCCGATGCCCCTCTTACCAGCATTTGAGAAGCAGATGACCGGCTCAAAAATTGCAGATGTTAAGAATCTGGGTGACAGCTATGGTGGCTCTAATTCCGCTGCAGCGTTCCTCAAACAATTCGTGCCAAAGAATGGTGATGGCGATGATGCGAAGCAATATCCCTGGGCACATTTAGACATCGCTGGAACTGCTTGGGGCACCTCAACTAATGCAACCGTTGCTCACGGTGCTACTGGCGTTCATGTACGAACACTAGTTCGTTTAATCAATGGGGAGTGAACGATTGGCTGCCCCGCTGGTGAAGTGTCTTGATCACCTAAACATGAGTGCTTCAAATTTTCAAGAGAGTGCAGAATGGTACTCCAAGGTATTTGGTTTTGAGATGCGTGAACAGGGCGAAGATGAGGGGAAGCCTTGGGGGATTCTTTCTTGTGGCGATGCCCTGCTATGTATCTATGAACAGCCAGGATTGATTGTCAAAGACCGATTTGAGATGAAGGATGTTGGACTACATTACCTTGCCCATTTTGGTCTTAGAATAACGGACCGAGATGAATGGGAGGCAACTATTGAGCGCGAAAAACTCCCTATCCTCTATGATGGGGCATGTAAGTTCCCTCATTCTACTGCTTGGTATCTAAAGGACCCAACAGGTTGGGAAATTGAGGTTGCACTGTGGGACGAAGGTGAACCTTCCTTTGACAGTGTAGCGAACACTCTTGAGCAATAACAAATCCCTTAAATCCGGCTTCAATCCTTAATCGAAAAATTCGTGGGATACGAAAAGCAAGACAATCGTGATAACCAAAACAGCACGTTGTGCATGGAGTAATCGAGCCCCTTTCTTCACTTTTCTAGGTGGCCACTTCCAAAGTAATAGGCTACCCGTGACGGACATGAAGAGCATTCCAACCCAACCTCCCCAGAACAGGACTTCCCACTTATTCATCGATACACCATGGATGAATCCAACGAGGACTGCACTGGCACCAACCCAGTAGTGAATCTTGAGATACCATCGGTTTGCTTTGCCGAGTTCCTTCTTCAGCCAGAGCCCATCTTCAACAATTTTGTCTGCATTTGCACGAATATACTTGAGTCCCGGTTTCCAAATTATGATTGTTGTTGAGAAAGCCAAACCCCATGCAGCAGCAGTTCCCAAGCCTTTCCCAGTGTCTCCGAGAATCCCATCGTCATCATCATCATCGTCATCTGCTGTGACAGTTCCAGCAACTAACAATAATGCAACCAAGGCCGCAATAGCGGCCCAGTGAAAGCGCATGCTCATTATTTTCACGCTACAACCACTTGTTTTTGATTGTGCTGAATAGTTTTTCAATTTTGTTTTGGGCGCAACGCAATTGCCATTATACCGATCACTGAGAGGGTGGCTAAAATCCCAAATCCAGGTAAGAATCCTAAAAATTCTCCAGCATCTTCAGTAATAGAAGAGTATCCAACTCCAGCAACTGGGTCGTGAACGATTACTGTACCTCGTGCATACGAGAGGACGAATTGTTGTTTGAATTCAAACTCATCATCATCCGTATCAGTCTGTGATTTTAGCACAGTTGTGTGAACTGGCAAGTCAACTCCGTCAATTGTAGCAGTATCTTTCCATGAAAAACTTAGGCTAATCGTATTCATTTCGGTATTTGATGCTGCAACAACACCCTCCTCATCATTATCCAAATCATGGTGATTTCGTTCTTGTTCTTGCTTAGTTTTGGTTTTCATCATCAATCCTACAGCGCTGTCATTTCGTGTATATGGGTAGTTTTCAATAATAAAATCAATTTTGACATCAGTAGGGCGGATTTCACTTGTTGACATAGTGGTAAAATCACCAAAAACCATCATATCAAGCCCGAAAGTTCCTTCTGCAGTATCGCCAAAACTACCTCTAGCAACCATTTTCGTACCTATTTTTCCTGAGATAGTGATATCTTCAAGGGTGGGTGTCCCCCAGTTTACTGATCCATTATCTGGTGAACCAGAAAGCAAGTCTCCCGAGTCACCAATTCGGTAAGCTGATGCAATTATCTCACCCTCGTCATATGCGCCATTTCCATTTCCATCAACGAACTCAACCAATTGCTGAAGCTTCACTTCTAGTTTCTGTTCGGCTTCTATTTGACTATTTTCTTCTTCAAATTTGAGTTTGAACTTTCCTTCTGATAGGTCTGTCTTGAATTCTATCTTTGATTCAGAGTCTCCTATTTCTCGCTTCATTTTTACAGTAATTTGGTCACTTGATACATCCACATCAACTTTGTGTTTTTCTCTATCCTCTCTATCATCATCTGAATCGTCTTCAGATTTATTCTCACTCTCTATGTCATTACGATCATCGTCATCATCCCCACCACTCGCAACAACACTTGCGGGAAGGCTAATCATCAATGCTAATAGTAAGGCCACAATCCACTGCACTTTTCTTTGCATATTACTAAAACAGGTGTGATAGGATATATTTGTTTTGTTTTTAGGTCAAGGTTATCAGTGACGAGGGTTTGAATCATTCATCATCAACGACTTCAAAGTCAGCATCAACAACATCGTTGCCATCAGCACTTGCTTCTTCCGCAGCTTCCTCTGATTCCATCTGGGCTGAGGCTGCTTCGTACAACTTTGCAGAGATTGCATGCATTGCCTCTTCCAATTCCTTAACCTTGGTTTGGATTGCAGCCTCATCAATATCTTCAATTTCTTTTGGCTTGCCATCTCCAACAATGAGATCTTCAAGTTCCGTGAGTTTTTCTTCGACTGGTTCTTTATCCTCATCTGTAATTTTATCTTCGGCCTCTTTCAAGGTACGACGAGTCTGGTAGATGATGCTGTCAGCGGAGTTTCGAATCTCGACCTTCCCCTTTCTTGAACTATCTTCTTCAGCGAATTTCTCAGCATCAGCAATCTTCTGTTGAATTTCATCTTCACTAAGTGAAGTTGCAGATTCAATTCGGATTGACTGTTCTTTGCCAGTACCCAAATCCTTTGCTGAAACGCTGACAATTCCATTTGCATCGATGTCAAAGGCGACTTCAATCTGCGGCATTCCCCTGGGTGCCGGTGGGATTCCTTCAAGGAAGAAACGCCCTAGTGTTATGTTGTCGCGAGCGAATTCACGCTCTCCTTGTAGGACATGGATTTCAACCGCTGGCTGATTATCGCTTGCAGTTGAAAAGGTTTCAGAGCGCTTTGTTGGAATTGTAGTATTTCGCTCAATCATTGGAGTAGTTACACCGCCAAGAGTTTCAATTCCAAGGCTAAGTGGTGTGACATCGAGTAGAAGTACATCAGCAATGATTCCAGCTTGAAGTGCTGCACCAAGAGCAACTGCCTCATCAGGATTAATTCCCTTGTAGGTTTTATTTCCGAGTTCTTTCTCAATTGCTTCTTGCACTGCAGGAACTCTAGTTGAGCCTCCAATCAGTAAGATTTTGTCGATTTCAGAGGCGGAAATGCCTGCATCTTTGACCGCTTGACGGGTAGGCTTCATGGATTTTTCAACAAGCCCGCTGATGAGATCTTCGAACTTTGCTCGTGAGAGAGTTAGGTCAAGGTGAGCGGGTTGGCCATCTACCATTGTGATGAATGGAAGATTCATTTGTGCTTGGGCTGCCCCTGAGAGTTCGATTTTTGCTTTCTCTGCAGATTCTTTGAGACGGCTCATTGCTTGCAAGTCCTTTGACAAATCAATGCCACTGGATTTTTTGAATTCAGCAACTGCCCACTTGATTATTTCTTCATCAAAATCATCGCCACCGAGTTTGTTGTTTCCTGCAGTTGCTTTGACTTCAATTTGTGGTTGCCCATCTATCATATAGATTTCAAGAACAGATACATCGAATGTACCGCCACCCAAATCGTAGACTAGAATGGTCTGGTCATCTTCTTTGTCAACCCCAAAAGCAAGTGCTGCTGCGGTTGGTTCGTTGATGATTCGCAGGACATCAAGCCCAGCAATTCTACCAGCATCTTTGGTTGCTTTACGCTGAGCATCAGTGAAGTATGCTGGACAGGTGATGACAGCTTGCTTCACCTCTTGTCCAAGATATGCTTCAGCATCTGCTTTCATCTTCTGAAGAATGAATGCAGAGACCTCTTGAGGGGTGTATTCTGCATCATCGATTTTCTTGGTCCAATCGCTTCCCATCTCTCTCTTTACAGAAAGAATAGTGCGTTCAGAGTTAGTTACTGCTTGGCGTTTAGCAGTTACTCCTACCATGCGCTCTCCATCAGCAGCGAAGGCGACTACGCTCGGAGTCGTGCGCGCTCCTTCGGCGTTAGCGATGACTATCGCTTCGCCCCCTTCAATAGTTGCTACACAACTATTTGTCGTTCCTAAATCAATTCCAATTACTGGGTTTTTTACCATTTTTTCACGTCCTTCAAATTCTTAGAGTCATATCTAATATTCCATTGTTTAGCGACCATTCATCCATCGCTTCAACAACTCTGCCAATGTTGTACTTTCGTACTGGCCTTGGCCTGCCTTCAACCATTACGCTGACAACTGAGTTGTCATTGGTGAGAATGACTTCAACGCCTTCGCCACTATCATCAATCTCATCAACTCGGCTGCAATCAAGAGTCAGAATCATTCTATCTCCATCAATGAAAATATCTTCTTCATTTACTGGTATCAACACTTCAGAATCAGATTTTGTTTCTTCCAAAGTTTCTACTTCAATGGACACTGGCTTTTTTTGTGGGAATTTTCCTCCCATCATTTTTGCCAAATCATTCATGGTTGCTTCCAAGTTCAGTTCGATCTTTTCACCAGCCATCTTTTCTGGGTCTATACCCATTTCATCAAATTGACCACGAATTTGGTTCATCATACCTCGAATGGTTGCTGTATCCATTGGCATACCCATGTCGTTAAACATCTTCGAGAGTTGCTCTAGGAGTTTCTCTTCCCAGTCTTCTCCACCCGCTGTAAATTCTTTTTCTGACATGCCAATCTCTCACTTGTTAACTTGTGGTTGTATAGTGCGAACAGACAGCCATATATGAACCCTTGTGATTCACTATATTCGCACATCAAGTATGTAATACACAGAATTAACTTGTTGAATGAATAATTCTTGCCCAGTTTTGGCTAGTGTTGGAGGTAATTTTCCATCCCTACCACCCGTCCATCGGCCTTAAGAAACACCCGTCTCTCGGCTTGGTTAATGGTAACTCAAGAGCACGAGTCTCTACTCAGTGAGACTGAGCGTTCACAGGGTCGTGTTGCATTGCGAAACAATGTTGCCGCCGCTTCTGCATTGGCAGATGCAGTTCGTAGTACCTTAGGTCCAAAGGGCCTTGACAAAATGTTGGTCAGCGGTGAAGGTGGAGTAACTGTCACCAATGATGGTGTTACTGTGCTTGAAACCGCCAAGGTTGAACATCCAACTGCTAAGATGCTGATAGCACAGTCTAGCGCTCAGGACAGAGAGGCTGGCGATGGCACCACAAGTACCGTTATTTTGACTGCCGAATTACTGCAGAATGCATTAGAATTGATTGAGATGGGGGTTCATCCAACCCTCGTTGAGAAAGGATATCGGTTGGCAAGTAAGGAAGCAATGAGTCACCTACAACAGATGTCAAAAGAAGCTACTGAAGAGGATTCACTTCGCTCAGTAATGACTTCACTATCTGGTAAATCAGACGAAGGCGTTCGTCATCATCTCTCACAACTTGCAGTTTCTGCTGCTACATCGTTAGCAACCGAGGTAAATGGGAAAATCGAGGCTGATCCAACTTTAGTCAAGAAGGTAAATGATGGTGGCCGACCTAGTACTGAAAGCGAATTGGTGTCAGGACTAGTGATTGCAAAAGAGCCAATTCACACTGAAATGAAGATGTTTCCAGACGGTGGTAAAATCCTAATCCTTGATGGTGGGATTAGCCGCCGCAAACCCGACCTTGATATCAGTCTCAAAGTCACTACTATTGGTATGACATCAGCTCTTAATGCACAAGAGATGGCGGACATCCAGAATCGCGTAGATATCATTGCTGCAACCGGTTGTAATCTTCTATGTGCACGTGACGGAATAGATGATGATGCTAGTAACATGTTACTTGCTGCGGGAATCACATCGTACCGCAGAATTGAGAAGCCCGACCTAGAATTACTGGCCAGAACTACTGGGGCATTGGTAGTTCACGAGCCCACATTAGCTAAGCCCGAAGACCTTGGTAACTTCACATCACTCAACACCCAGAATTGGAATGGCGTCTCACAGATGCAACTCATAGGTAGCGAAAAGGGAGGACTCACATTGATTGTTCGCGGCACTACTAAGACTCGGATTGACGAAGTCTCTCGTGGCTTTGATGATGCATCAGGCGTTGCTTGTGGTCTTGTAAGAGACCCACGCATTTTACCTGGTGGTGGCGCAACACAGATGGCTTTAGCCCGCCACTTGCGAAAGATTGCACCAACCGTTCCCGGGCGAGAACAATTAGCAATTGAGGCATTTTCTGGTGCACTAGAATCAATTCCTAGAATCCTCTCTGAGAATGCTGGCCTTTCACCTCTTGATGAGGTATTGAGGCTCAATGCCGCACAAGAAGAAGGCGGCGATTGGATAGGCCTCAACATGTATTCAGGTGAGACTGAATCAATGTATGATGCTGGTATTATTGAGCCACTGGTAGTCAGCCTCAATGCGATTTCAGGTGCTATGGAAGCAGCCGTTTCAGTGCTAAGAATTGATGATGTCTTGTGGGCTAATCAAGACCCATCAATCCCAGATTGGGAAAAATCCGATGGCTCTGTAGGTGAAACATAAACGGGGTTTAGACTCACCTGAATACATTTCTCTGGACGCACAAGGGTCCGGACTGCCGAATTTGCATACAGAATATTCTAGAAAATCTGATTAAAGGATAAGACCACTCGGAAATATGCGCAAGGAAGCGATAGCCAAGATGCTGGTCCTGCTGATGCTGGCAGCGACTGGTGGATACATGATAATGAACAATGAAGAAATCTACTCGGAATCACCTGAAGAGGACCTCCGAAACAAGGAGGTTAGTGACGATTGGGAAGTCTACTATGTCCAGAGCGATGATGACCTACCCGTCTGTGACTCTGCCATCTGGGGAATACTGTACTATGTCGCAGCCACTTCTGGATTTGAGACCTGCACAAGTGCAGGATGGGTTTTCGTTGACCTGACCGGGCCGCCAGGCACGGATGGAACCAACGGAACCAACGGAACCAACGGCCAGAACGGTGCTGACGGAACCAACGGTTCGAACGGTCAGGGCGGTGTTGACGGAACCAACGGCCAGGATGGTGCTGACGGCCTTGATGGGACCAATGGAAACAACGGAACTGATGGAGCAAACGGTCAGGATGGTGATGATGGAATCGATGGCCAATATGGAACCAACGGCATCGACGGAGCCAATGGAAACAACGGAACCGATGGAGCAAACGGACAGGACGGTGCTGACGGCATTGATGGGTCCAATGGAAACAACGGAACCGATGGAGCA